>ENA-ORBV01000824-ORBV01000824.1-microbial-mat-metagenome-genome-assembly--contig:-NODE-824-length-70528-cov-14.000681_pt1 | contig 70528 bp, 52 predicted proteins | sample MGYA00237777_ERZ505514 | MGnify/ENA primary metagenome ERZ505514 (study PRJEB26160, sample SAMN06269048) | microbial mat metagenome | isolation source: Oligotrophic lake microbial mat | place...
CTTTGCCTGACGGAATCGCCGACCACCATGGCGCCGACAAGTACTGCAGTGGCGACGACGACGCCCAGCAGGACGCCTAGCTGCGTGCGCCAGTAGTAACGAAGGCTGGAAAGAATGAGCTTGAATGATGTCATGACGGAGAAGCCGAGGGATGAAAATCACAGGTGCGATTGATGACATGATATGCGGGCAGCGCGTTGAGCCGTGAAGTGATGCGAGCCATCACGCTTTGGCGCACCACTCAAAGAGGCCCGCCCATTCGCGCTGCTGCATGGCGATGAGCGCTTGCGGAGACTGCGCGGCCTTTGTCGCTTTCTCGACATCATCGATGAGCGTGTGCGGGTTGTAGTCACCCATGAGTTTCATCGCGGGATGATTGCCGACTTTGCGGAACCAGTAGTGGCTGTTCGAGAAGTCGCCTTCGCGGCGGTGCATGATGCCGTGCCAGAAGGAGCCGGTGGGATTTTCCAAATCCTGACTGATGACATGACTGGCATCGAGCTGATCGACATAGAGCCAGAGGCCGGCGATCAGCGCAGGCTTGGCGCTGATGAGCGGATGGTCCACGATTATCTTGACAACATCAGTTGGCCCGCCGCGACTGACGACAAGCTGCGTCATGGCTTTGGGCAAAGGCATCGCATCAAAGAGTGGCTGCAAAACAGCGAGATAATCAGCAGGAATATCGAGCGATGGAGTCATCGCTGAAGTATATCGCCTGCAAATCGTCCGGCCCGATTTGAATCACCGCGACAATCCGCTACGATCTTCCCCCTTCACTCCCTCAAGCCACAGCAAAGGAATTTTATGTCCGAAACAAAAGGTACGAATCTCACTTGGCACGACGGCAACGTCACCGCTGCCGAGCGCGCAGAAAATCTTCAGCAGAAAGGCGTCACCATCTGGATGACCGGCCTCTCCGCCAGCGGCAAGTCAACGATTGCCGTCGCGTTTGAGCAGGTTCTGATCAACATGGGCCACGCTGCTTATCGCCTTGACGGTGACAACATCCGCATGGGTCTGAACAAGAACCTGGGCTTCACCGCAGAAGATCGCGCGGAAAACATTCGCCGTATCGGCGAAGTCGCCAAGCTCTTCTCCGACGCCGGCCTGCTCACGATCACCAGCTTCATCAGCCCTTACCGCAAGGATCGCGATGCGGTGCGTGCGCTGCATGATGCAGCCAAGATTCCTTTCATCGAAGTGCACATCGACATTCCCATTGAAGAAGCCGAGAAGCGCGACCCCAAGGGACTTTACAAGAAGGCCCGCGCTGCTGTTGAAGCAGGCAAAGGCATGGGCTTCACCGGCATCGATGATCCTTATGAAGCACCGGTCAAGCCGGAGCTGGTTCTGCGAACTGACAAGCTCTCTGTCGAAGAATCCGTGCAACAACTGCTCGATCTTCTCGAAGAGCGCGGCGTTCTCGAACCTTGATTCGTTAATGACAAATTGAAAATGAAGAAGCCCTCGACAAACGTCGAGGGCTTTTCTTTTTTTATGAGCCGCGACGTAACACGTCGCGGAGATCAACGACCTTAAAGGAGGATTCATGCCGAGTCGATGCACGATCACTGCATTAACAAAACCCTGCGGATGATCCATCGAATGTCCAGATCAACCGCGCTGATTTATAGCCCCTTCATGCCGGTGACGTCCGCGACTCGTTGAGTCGCGGCTCTGTCTTGCAACTTAATAATCCTTGCCTTCCGTCACGCCTTTCCAGGTATCGGTGCGAAACGGTGAAGCGGGCAGGCCTTCCTTGTTGATCAGGTTCGGCTCCGCATCATCGCGCCAGGCGAAACGGACGGCGACAGGCTTATTCACTTCACGCGAAGAGACCATCAGTTTCTTCTCGCCAATCTTGACCTCGGCGGGTTTGAAGACTTGATCTTCACCAGCGATTTCAAAATGAGTCAGCGGTTTGTCGTCGCGTGATTTGAGACCACTGCCCACGTGATCAAAGGAAATTTCAATGACGGAGTCAGTGACCTGATGCGACTGATAAATCGGGCCGCTGAAGACGAGTTTCTTTTCGCCGTAAACCTGAGCGCGGGCCCAGAGCGCGAGCCGCTTGCCGACATCGAGTTTGTTGGTCGGGTGAATATCTTTGACGTTGCCCAGATCGGTGATGACTGCCATGCCGATGTTGGGCAGCTTCTTGAGCGTCATGAGCTGCGCTTCCCAAAGCTCAGCGCCCATGGCGGGATCGTTGCGCGTGTAGCGGAAGGGAGCGAGCTGCACGAAGCCAAAGGGCATGTCTTCGCCGAAATCCTGACGCCAGTTTTTGATCATAAGTGGGAAGATGGTTTGGTACTGATGAGCGCGAGGCACGTTGGATTCACCTTGATACCAGATGGCTCCGCGCACGGAGAGCGGCACGAGCGGCGCGATCATGCCGTTGTATAGATTCGCAGGCCGATGCTGACTGCGTGCCGCTTCGACAATCGGGCGCGGCTTCTGCGGCGCAGCTTTGCCATCAGCCTTCGCCTTGGCGGAGGCATCCTGCCATTTCTTAAGTGCATCCTGATTCAGCTTGGCGACTTTGTCCGCGGTCTGTTCGTTAGCGCGCTTGTCCCAGTCATCAAGTAGCGGCTTGAGTGAGGGGACAGATTCCAACGCAGCGCGGCTGGTCCACGCATCAGCGGGTGTGCCGCCGAAGCTGGTGTTGATCAGGCCGATGGGCACGTTCAGATTCTGCAGCAGTTCGGAGCCAAAGAAATAGGCCACCGCAGAGAAGTTTGGCACCGTGGTCGGGCCACAGATTTCCCACTTGCCGATGAAATTGTGCTGCGGCGTATCGATGGGTGTGCGCGGCACCGTGATCAGACGAATGGCGGGCTGATTGGAAGAGGCGATTGCTTTGTCCGCATTGTTGGTCTGGCGCACTACGAAAGCCATGTTCGATTGACCGGAGCAGATCCAGACTTCGCCGATGAGAATATTTGTGAAGGTGACTGTGTTGCTGCCTTTGATGGTGAGCAGTAGCCCTTTGTCATCAGCCACAGCCGAAGCCTTCATCGCTTCGAGCTTAACCATCCATTTGCCATCGCCATCGGCTTTGGTCTTGGCGCTGTTTTTGTCGCCGAGTGTGACGGTGATTTCTTCGCCTTTATCCGCCCAGCCCCAGATCGCGATGGGCTTGTCGCGCTGAAGCACCATGTTGCTGCCGAAGATCGAAGGCAGCTTCACTTCAGCAACTCCGGTCGAAACAAGTAACAGCAACACCAGCCAGGATTGAAGGATGATTTTCTTCATGGCCAAGACTCCGTATGGGAATGGGATTTTAGATTCAGGATTGCAGTTTTGAAATTTGAGATTTGAGATTTGAGATTCTTGATTCCGGTTCTCTTCTTCAAACTGACTACCCCGACGGTTCGCCCCCCGAAGAACGCTTCGCCATCGGGCTTGATTCAATAATCTGAACTCTGGCCTCTGACTTTTGACCTCTGACTTCTGACCTCTGGCTCTACCTTTTCCAATCGACTTTCGGGCAATCGCCCCAAAGCATTTCCAGATCGTAGAAAGCGCGGGCCTGCGGTTCGAAGAGGTGGACGACAACATCGACAAGATCGAGGACCAGCCAGGTGGTGGGGCCATCGATGTGTCTGCCGAAGGCCTCAAGTTTGAAGTTTTTGCCGAGCTTCCCCAGGTCATCGCCGACGGATCGCATTTGGCGATCGCTGGTGCCGCTGGCGATGAGGATGAAATCGGTGACATCGCTTTTGCCTTGCACATCGTAGGCGATGATGTTTTCGCAGTGCAGGTCCTTCATCAACCGACAGGCTTCGATGACGAACGCCTTGCTCGCTTCGCGATCGGAAGGTTGGCCGGTCTTGCGCGGGCTTTTGGATGCCAGTTCGATGTCGGCAATGCCCAGTTCATTGATCTGCCGCTGGTTCTTCTTGAGCGTGTTCTTGCCAGAAGATTTCTTGCTGACCTTCTTGGCGACTTTCTTTCCAGCCGACTTGGGCGTCGTCTTGGCGATCGCTTTCGTGGCCTTGGGAGCAGCCTTGGAGGTGATCTTTTTGGTGACCTTTGCGGCGACCTTTTTGACGACCTTCTTGCTGGTTTTCGTGACTTTTTTCTTGCTGGGTGCGGGCATGAGCGATAGCGCCTTGGCGGGTGAAAGAGAGGCGAAACAGTAGTCGTGGCGGGTGCGAAATGCAAGCAGTGACCGGTGGAATCAAGCGAAGATCAGGTCGCAATCATCAATGAAAAACCCCGACCAGCAGCCGGGGTCCCAGTGGATTGAGCACGTTATTACCATCGATTACTTCGCAGCCTTGGCAGCCTTGACGCGATCTTCGGTCAGCTTGCGGAAGGCATCGACATCATCCTTGCGAATCTGCTTCAGTGGTGTTTCGACCATTTTGTTCGCAGGAATCTTGGCATCTTCCTTCTTGGCGAGAGCGGCTAGGACGCGAACGGATTCGTAGCCGAACATGTAAGGATCCTGCACGACGGTGCCGACGATGGTGCCATCTTTGATGCCGTTGAGTGTGTTCTCTTCTTCATCGAAGGCCACGATCTTGATCGCACCGGCTTTGCCCGCCTTCTTGACTGCGTCGGCGATGGCGGGGCCGTTGTAGCTCCATAGGCCGACGAAGCAGTTGATCTCCGGCTTACCCGTGATCGTGTCCGTCACATTATTCTGCGCCTTCTGGCGATCGGTGCCATCGGTGAGTACATCGACGATTTCGATCTTCGTGTCCTTGAGCACTTCTTCGATGCCCTGCTTGCGCTCGCGCGCGTTCTGTGCATCGATGGAGCCGACGAAGAGCATCACCTTGCCGCCATCGGGAAGTGCTTCCTTGATCAGTTCACCCGCAAGACGGCCGGCGGCGACGTTGTTCGATCCGATGTAAGCCAGTCGCTTGCTATCAGGCGCATCCGAATCGTGACAGACGACATTCATGCGCTCGGCTGCTTTGTTGAGCAGCGGCGTCTGATTCTTGGAGTTGATCGGGCTGATCGCCATGCCGCCGATGCCTTTGGTCATCAGGTCTTCGACGATCTGCTGTTGGAGCGCTGCATCGTCCTTGGCAGGCATGTGAAACTCGCAGGAGACGCCGAAGTCTTTTTCAGCTTGCAGCACACCGGCTTTGGCGAGCATCCAGAAATCGGAAGGATTGTTGGTGACGAAGGCGACCTTGATGCCGCCCTTAGCACCGGGGGGCTTGCCGCCGTCGCAGCCGGCGATGGAGATCATCGACAGAGCCAAAGCGGACACGACGATGGCGGAAATGAAACGTTTCATGATTAGAACCTTTGCATGACGTAGGGTGGGCACCTCCCACCGCAATTGAAAATCACATGGACCTACAAAATTGAGCTCGCTCGCTGATCACTTCTTCGCATCAGAGCGAGCCTTGAGCTTGGCGTTGACATCTTCACGGAATGCCTTGGCGTTCACCGTGAGGATCTTGCCATCGCCCACTGCTTCCGGTTTGTCGGGCCCATCCTTGCGCACCACGATCGGCGGCAGATGAATCACCGTCTTGTCCGGCAGCAGTGCCTTATTGCCCCGCACCAGTCCCGTCAGAATCTTGATCGACTGATAGCCATACTGATAAGGCTGCTGCGCGATGGTGCCATGGATGTGACCTTCGGTGATGCCCACGAGCGTTTCATCCGCTTCATCAAATCCGATGATCTTGGTCTTACCCAAACGCCCCGCTGACTTGACCGCCTGCAAAATGGCGGGCGGATTGTATTCGTAAAGCCCAACCATGCAGCCCAGTTCCGGGTGCTTGGCCAGTGCATCCTGTGGCAGTTGCACTTTTTTCGCGCTGTCGAAATCATCGGTGAGCGTGCCCAGCACAGTGTACTTGTCGTTCTTGATCACTTCCGAAGGCGGATCGATTTTGAGATTGTCACCCTCTTGCATCGGACGATCAAAGACCTGATCGATCAAGCCCTGGCGACGCTGCCTGGCGTTGAGCTGATTCATGTCGCCGACGAAGATCATGATGGTGCCGCCGTCAGGCATCGCTTCCTTGAGAAGCTTGCCCGCTTCGTGGCCGGCCAGGTAATTGTCAACGCCCACGTAGTAGCGGCGCTTGGTCTGCGGAGCATCGGAATCGTGCGTGATCAGGAACGTGGCACTGGCGACTTTGTCATAAAGCTCGCGCTGATTGACCGGGTCCATCGCGGTGACTGCGATGCCCTTGGCCCCGCGGGTGATGAGGTCTTCGAGGATTCGCTTCTGGTCAGCAGCGGTGCCTTTGGGGACGAAGAATTCGGTCTTGATGTTGAACTCTTTGGAGGCCGCGATGACGCCGGACTCTGCGAGATCCCAGAAGCGGGCGGAGCCGTTGACGACGAAGGCAAGCTCAGCCTTCTCGCCGCAGGCGACGACGGACAGTGCAAGCATACTGATCGCAAGGAAACGGAAAATGGACATGGGCAAAAGCCTCCGTGTTGAGAAGTCGGAAAGATACGAACCGTCCGCCGGTGGAACCAGAGCAGGAGAAACAATCTAACGGGCTGACATGGAACCGGCAAACTTTGAGGGGAATTAATCAGGGCAATCGCATAAACGGCAGCCGGATTTGTCTACCCTGAGCATTTTTCATTTGTGTCCACCGGATTAATCCCTGATAAATGCTAAGGTTATATCGTGTCTACGGGTAAACATGTAGACGTCTACCCGTAAACCCTTATGCCTCAAAGGGAGCAGATCAATGTTGCCACTGAGAAACGCGAAAACAGAAAACTGGGCAGTGGTCATGGCAAAGGCTCCAACAAGAGAGGGAGAATCGAGCCGGTCATAGTTTAGCAGATTTTAAACTTTAAGTCAATAGGGACTTGGAGCCACTGAATAACCTGAAGCATACGTTTTATAAGGAAAGCAGGAAACGGACGAATCCGCGGAAGGCCCGCTAAGGAAGGCACGAAGCCGCGAAGCGTAAGCGAGCGGATGGTTCATATCGCAGAGGACTGCCGGGCATCCGCAGGCTTACGCCTTGCGGCTCGGTTAGGCAATTTGCATCTGTAACGTTTTACTTTTTCTTCTCGATGATTTTCTTAGGGCCGTTGCGAATGGTCATCTCCACCTGATCGTCACTGATTTTGAAAGCGGTGATTCGGCTGGCGCGTTGGGGGTCACCCGCATCGGGGAAGACGGGGTCGAGTGTCATGCCTTCGAAGGCGTCGCTGAGGGTTTTAGTGAAACCTTCGCGGGCATTTTTGAGTTGATCTTGAATCTGATCGGAGACGATGCCGGTGGGCAGCCGCAGCTTGCCGGTGCGGATTTTGTCCACCTTGAGCACCATTTGGCCATCCTCTTGCATCTGGGTGTCGAAGGTGAAACTGACGACACCTTGCACTGCGGGCAGCTTGATGCGCGAGCTCAGCACGAGTTGCCCTTCTTCAATCCAGACGCGTGGGTCAGCGAGGGTTTCGGGGAGATTAGTGCGCTGCTGCGCGAGCCAACCTTCAAATTTGTTGGCCAGCCAAAGGTTGGCGTCGATGGCGGAGATGGTGAGCGTTTGTTCGACGATGCGATTGGGATCGAGGCTGGCTTTGACATCGGGGCCGGTCTTGGCGTCGAAGCCTTGCATCACAGCGAGGAAGCGAGCTTCCAGATCATCAGCGCGTTTAAGCTGATCCTCCGGCGAAAGCTGCGCCATCGCCTGATTCACCTGAGCCAGTTGCACCGGTTCCGACTTGGCCATCCAGATGACAATGGCAGCGACCAGCAGCACGATGGCCAGCAAGGATAGGAGAATAGAAAGGCAGCCGAGGCGCCGTTTCTTTTTGACAGGCTCAGGTGCAGAGGCGGCGGCATCAGTCATAGTGCATCTCGGGAAGTCAGAGGTCAGAGGTCAGAGGTCAGATGGATGATAGCTGCTGGCTGAAAGCTGATAGCTGAAAGCTGACAGCTCATCCGCTTCCTAGCCTTGCTGCTTTCGCGGCGTCGGCGAGTCGCTGATGGAGAATTTCGTGATCGCCACAAGCATCGATGCAGGCTTCCAGTGCCGTGATCCTTTCAGCCGCATCGCTCACCTTCACCGTCGCCAGCCAGGCATCGCCCAGCTTCTGCGTTGCCTCGATGAACCAATTAGCAGCGGCGACGCGGGCGGTTTCCACGCGCTGAGCCAAACCATCATCCATCGCGCTGACATTGGCCACGGTCGCAGTACCGGGCGCGAGCCACTGGTCGCGCTGCGCTGGATCGGGCGCAGCCATCAGGATCGAGATATGACCATCTATGGGCGAACTGATTTGCCACTGTTTGTCACTAACCAGCGTGTCCGCGAAGAGCACTTCGACATACAGATTTCTTTCGCGCACGTCGGCGAGAAGCCGCGCTGCTTCGCTGCGCGAATGCGGATGGGTGACCACCACGCAACCTGCTTGCAGATGTTCGAGCCAGAGCGCCGGGCCGCCGCCTTGCTCGCTGGTGCCCAGACGAATGGGGGCATCAGCCGCGATCATACGGCGTTGCCTGCGAGATTCCTGGAGCGGCAGCAAAATGCGTCCGTAATAAGCCCAGTCCTTCGCGGCCTTCGCCTGCGCCAGCGCCTTAATGCAAAGCTGCTCGCAGGTCAGATAATCCGTCATCGCCAGGGCTTCACTGGCCTGTTCCATTTGATCATCAAGGGTCATTGTCATGGGCGGCATTGTAGGCGCTTCTCAATCCCGTTCGCCAAGGCGGACGGCTAAATAGGGCGTCTTGGTGCGAACCTGTACACCACTGACGGGTACTATGAAGGACGCATGAGTTCGATTCCCATTCATCCTTCGCTCCAAGCACCCCACGCACCTGTGATATCGGCGCGCGATATCACTGCGCCGATGGCGACACAGAGCGAGCCGGTGAGTTTGCTGGCGCGACTTCGCAGCCGCGATGAAGCAGCGCTGGTGCAGATCACCCGGCAGTACGGCGCAGCCATGACACGTGCTGCATTCCTCCACACGGGCGATGCGGCTGCTGCGGAAGATGCCACGCAAGAGGCGCTCATTGGAGCGTGGGAAGGTGGACACCGGACGAATGAAGCGACACCGCTTTGGCCTTGGCTTTTGGGCATTACGCTCAACCATTGCCGCAAGCATTTGCGATCGCTCTCAAGAAGAAGAAGGCGCGAGCAGCATGCACACGCGCTGCGACAGGCGCATCAGGCATCGATTGAAAGGAATGCTGACAGCGACCGTGCTGAGGCTTTGCGCATCGCATTGCTTACGCTGCCTGAACTGTTTCGATGTGTGATTATTCTTCGCTACGAACAAGGGCTGAGTATTGTGCAGACAGCCGAGGCTTTGAACCTGCCGCAAGGCACGGTGAAGAGGCGGTGTCACGACGCCATCAGCCGACTGAAGCAACACATGAGGGACGCAACATGAACATGAATAGTGGCGATGAAACAGTGGATGATGAATCAGTGGATGATGAAATTGATGAGGCGTTCGCCCAGGCCTTGCGCGATGATCTTTCGCAACTGGCGCAGCAAGCGCCGGCAGGGCCTACGGCAGAAGTGGTGCTCAGCGCTGTGCGCCATCGTCAGCTTCAGCGCAGACGATGGATGCTCGTGGGCAGTTCGCTGGCAGCGGCGATGCTATTGATCGTTGTGACGCTGGTTCGAAATTATTCGATGCAAAATCATTCTGAGAAATCGTCGCCTGAGTCATCGCCGATGGCCCGTGGTGAACGCGATGTTGCACCGGGTACTGGATCGATTGCGGCTGACGTAGCAGATAAGACCAATCGTGTCAGTGATGGCCACGCGACTTCGTCAGTGCATGGTGATCGCGTGCTGTCATCAACGGGATGGAACCTGGCACCGATCGCTTCCTCGATTGATTTGATGGGTGCTGTGGCCAGCGCTGGTGACGATGGGGCGTGGAATGTTTCGCTGAGTCTGACCCTGGCTTCTGCGGCACATTCAGAAAATGCACTGCAGGTGATGGAGCTTTCTTCGCCGAGGTGGTGAGCGATTATGAAGATGGCGAGTTTGACGCAGGCACTTGTTTGACGGGATACATCAGCATGCTGCCGGGGATGCACGAATCGAAGATGGATGAAGCCTGCGCTTGACGCGCGTTCATTGGCGGATTCGTGGTCAGCGACACCTTCTCATCGGATTTGTCCGACGTCTTGGCTGACTTGGGTTTTGTACTGGCATCTGGCGTATTCATGATCCACCTCTTTTTTGTGATACCTGTGATTGCCTCCGTGCCAGTTGGTTCACGCTCCGCGTGAACTGCGATATTCAATGGTTCATCCATGCGGAGCGGCGCAGAGCCTTTGCTCCGCGGCTAAACCGCGGTCAGGGGCGAGGCACGGTGAACAGGGCTTTTCCAGAAGACGTCATGAACCTGCCGCTCATGAACCGCCGGGCGGTGCCCACGTGCCTGGCATCGGGGCAAGGCCAGTGAATCGGGCGATCAGTCAGGCGATCATTGGTGATGCCCGAGACATCGCAGGATGTGGCGACGGTGAGGAGTCGATATTCATCCCACACTGCTTCTTCGCTGGTGTAATTGAAACCATCAAAGCCCATCAGTTGTGCGGTGCGTGCAGCGATCCACCAGTCGGGTTTTGCTTCGCCTGGCGGGTCGATCAGTTTGGGCGAACGAATCACCAGCCGTTCACTGTTGGTGAATGTGGCGGCTTTCTCCAGTGTGCTTGCCGTGGGCAACAGCACATCCGCCAGTGCAGCGACATCGCTGTCGCCCAGGGTGTCCTGCACGATGACGCGCTCGCAGCGCTGCACAGCTTTTCGGATCAAGCCGAGATCTTCATCGCTGTAGTCATCGAGGCTGCCCGCGATCCAGAGCATGGCCAGCTCGCCGCGTGCTGCGGCTTCCAACATGGCGCGTGAGGACAGACCGGGCGCTGACTGAATCGAATCGGCAGGCACGCCCCACTGCACTTCCATTCGCTTGCGGGCACGCTGATCCATCACCGACCGGCCGCCGGGCAAGCCTTGCGATGTCGCGCCAGCCTCGGCGATACCCATCGCATTGCTGCGCGTGCTCAGCGCGAGCAGGCCTGTGCCTTCTTGCCCGATCTTGCCCAGTTGAATGTGCAGATTAAGGGCCGCGCCGAGAGCGGAGTCAGCCGTGCTCGCGCCTGGCGATGCGGGCAAACCGTCTGACGAATCGAGATTGAAAAGCGTGAGCAGCCGCCCATCATCCTGAAGGAACTGCACGACTTCATCGACGCGGGCGGGATGCACGCCGGTGGCGGCGAGCAGTTGCCCTTCGTTCATGGATTCCAGAGCCACGCGGTAGTCAGCGAAACCTTCAGCGGACTTGCGAATGAAGCGATCATCAATGTGACCCAGAGCAAGCAGCCGCTTGGCGACCAGTTGGAGGAACTGAGCTTCGCTACCCGCGTTCAGAGGCACGTGTACATCGGCCAGTTTCGCAGTGGCGGTGCGCTGGGCATCGAGCACGATGACCCGGCAATTAGGTGCAGAGGCGCGGCGCTCGCCGACCATGTCCGACAGAACCGGGTGCGACTGGACCAGGTCAGCGCCGATGATAATCATGACATCTGCCAACTGAATATCGCTGAAGCAAGCCGTCGAACTGAGCGCTCCCGTACTTCTGCTAAGCACATCGCTGGCAGCCTGCAAACCGGCGGGCGTGCCGCCATCGGTGTGATTGGTGCCCAGGAAACCCTTGAACAGTTTGTTGAAGACGTAAGCTGATTCGGTATCGAGTTTGCCGCTACTGATCCAGCCGATGGCATCGCGGCCTTTGCTGATCTGAATTCGCTGGATTTCATCAGCGACAAAAGTGAGCGCCTGATCCCAGGAAACGCGGGACATCGCTTCGCCGCGGTGTCGCCTCATCATCGGGTGCTTGATGCGATTCCAGGCGTGATTCATATCCAAAGCCAGCGCGTCTGATCGTGAGCAGATTCTGCCAAGGCTTGGCGGCGCATCCTGCTGCGCCACAATGCGCACGACTCGGCCGTGCTCAACCACCGCACTGACCCGGCAGCCCACCGAGCAGCCGGGACAGATCACGGTGCCTTCATCGCAATTGGTTTCCGCCGCCTCAAAATGAATAGCATGCAGCAGCGTCAGCGCGGGCATCGGCTGCGAATGGGTGTCTCGAAATTGGCGGTGCGCTAAGGCCATGCCCCATGCTTTGCAAACACGGTGCCAGCCGAAAAAGAGGCTGCCACGAGAGATAAGCCGCGCAGTTTCTAGGCAAGGCGACCAATCACGCGGCTACGAACACGCAACATTTTCATGTTCATTCCATAACCGGGTAAACTGCAACTCATCGGCACTTGCTCAACCTCCGAGGCTTCATTGTGAGAGAACTGATCCAACGGCACAGCCTGCTAATTTCTGTCATCAGTGTGACAGTGATGGTTGTCGTCTTCTCCATTAAGTTCCTCAGTAGTGCCCCCTCCTCCGAGCACAACAGCGACAATCTTTCCGAGGACTGCTGGTACTACGATCTGGCCACCGATGAGTATGTGCGCGACAGGATCGACCGCATTCCCCCGTTCGTGTCGAAGCAAGGTGCGGAACAGGTGCGCGTCGTTTTCTTCAGTTGTGGTGGCTGCAACAAAAGCGAATGGTTTCCGGGTTACTACCTCAAGTACTCGTCACAGCTTGTCGCCAAGGTTCAGGCGGATCCCGCCAAGGCAGGGTCGCTCCATGGTGAGTCTGTGCAGGGCCGCATGTTCTCTTTCGATGCGAAGAATTGGGTCACCGCACCCGATGCGGAGACTGCCGGGGTTTTCAAGCATCACAAGCATCGCTGCGACGGCGTTGGCGCACTGAAGATGTGCCGCTGACCGGAAGCTTCCAAAAGTAGTTCACGCTTTGGCCTTGCCCGCCTGCTGTTCATCTCGGCCCAGAATGTTCTGCTCCAGTAGCTTGAGCTGCGTGCGGATGGATTGCCTTCGGTTGTCATCCATATCCCGGTGCCCAAAGCGAATTTCATAGAACGCTTCAGTCAGTGAAACGACCGGCCGATAGCGGGCGGCATGCACCAACTGAAGGTCCGTGGCAAATTTGAATGGGCTCTGCCAGACCGGTCGCACCTGTCCGTGGCGTTCGAGCATGTCGAGCATCTGGAGGTAGAAAGACAGTCGCCGCGCCAGTGTTCGCCGCTGAGCGCGTGGGAGCCTGGTCAGTTGCAAGGCGGCAAGCCGCTTGCGCCTGATCATGACAGTGCGGGTCAGGCTGGCGAAGCCGATGACGATGAAGACAAAGATGGTGACCATCAGCAGGAAGCTGAACTGATTGAAGCGCCAAAGGTCAGGCAGATCGCTGAACCACTGCACGATGCGGCCGATGGTGGTGTTGGGATTCTGCGCAGCACTGCTGATGGAGTCGAGCGTTTTGGCGCGGGATTCTCTGTCGTAGCTGACAAACGAATCGAGCCAGAGGTATTCGAGATGCTCATAGAGATTGCGTAGGCCGCTGAAGATGGAGGAGCCGGCATCTTGTCGCCGCTGAATTTCCGCAGGCGGGGTGCCATCGAAAACCTGCCAGCCCTTGTTGCCGCAATCGATTTCGGTCCAGGCGTGGGCATTGCGTTCGCGGACGATGTAGTACCCGCCGATGCTGTTGTATTCACTGACCCGGAACCCGGTGACCACCCGCGCAGGCATCCCCAGCGACCGCACCATCGCCGCCAGGGCTGAGGCAAAAAGTTCGCAGTGACCCTGGCGATCGGTGGTGAGAAAATCGACGATCGGATCGCGAACACCACTGGGGCGATTCGTCAGCGAGTAGGCGAAGGAAGTCTGAAGATGGTTCTCCAGCACTTTGGCAAACTCGTAGTCGCGCGGATCGTGGGCTGTCGCATAATCGCGATCGATGGTTTCATCTTTGAAATGCTTGCGAAGCACCTGCAAGCAATAGTTGCGGATCAGTTCGCGCTCCACGCGCCAGCCACGGGCATATTCACGCACTTCGCCATCTTCAAACTCTCGAAGAGGAACGGACCGCTCAAGCATATGAAACGGCGGCGGCGTATCGAAAGGCAACCGCTTTTCATGATGAGGCAAAAAGAGCGTGCGATATTCCAGCACGCTGCCCGATGCTCCTTCGAGCGTGATCTGCTGATCGGTGAAATTGAAATTGAGCCTTGCTTCATCCTGTTCGGTGCGCGGCAGTTCGATCAGTGCAGTTGGATAAATCGTGAAGATGGTGTTGTGGCGATTGCCGCGCAGCGTGATGATCGCCTCTTCGCTATCCACCGGTGCCTGGGCTGTCAGTGAAATGGACTGCGGCAGTGCAGCGATGCGATCAAACGTCTTGATATCCGATCCGCGCAGCCAGGTATTAGACCTTCCGCTGTATCGATCCAGCACCGCCCCGCGCATCAGAAAAGAACCGTGACGATTCAAAGCCTGCACATTGAGCACCGGCTCGCGACTGCCTTCGCCCGGAGGCATGCCGCCCAGTTGCACCCGCGAGGTGAAGCCCGTTTGTGTGCGTGCCAGAAGCGAAGGCAGATCGAGCGTGTTGAATCGACTGGTGCGAGGAATCAATACGAAGAGCACCAACGCACTGCCGCCGCAAACCAGGGCAATGAAGATGGCGATGAGGCGAAACTGCCAGCGGTGGCCGCGACTGACGACCGGGCTTGGCCGATGAGTCGGATGATGAGGCGGAGCTGCGGCAGCGTTGGCCTCGGTGATCTCATCACTGGTCGATTTGAACTGAAACAAAAGCACCGTGAACAAACTCAGCACGCAGTAACCCGCCAGCAGCAAGCCGAAAATCATCGAGACAGAAAGGATCGAAGCTCCGACCATTTGCAGCAGAGAGAGCACGAGGATCAGGCCATATTCGCGATTGGATTTCTTGCCGTAGAGCTGAAGAATCTGGAGCCACATGGTGAAGTGCCCCATGGCGATGATGACGTGGCCCTTCTGAATGTACATATCCACGCCCAGCCAGAGCACCGCCGCAAGAGCTGCGAGATTGACCCCCCACTGCGGGATCGGCTTGCCCGTAGGCCCTTCAACGACATACCAGCTCAGCGCACAGACCGTGCCCGCGATAATCATCAGCCCCGGGTTACCGCCCGGCTCCGCCATGCAGAATGCGACAATCCCCAGCATGACCTGGATGAACACCAGCCGTCGAAATAGATAAACCAGACTCATGGCGAAGAGATAGTTTACGCGAAGGACCGGGAATGAGGAGGGAAGAAAAGTGCGAAGGACCAAGGCTGAAGAAACTCCGTCCGAGCCGCGAAGCGTAAGCGAGCGATCCCCCAAGGCGAACACCATTTCCCGCGCTAACCGCTCGCTTACGCGGCGCGGCTCACACAAGGCATCACTTCGCACCTCACCCTTCATTCACTGCTTCCCGCTACAATCTTGGACTATGCCCGGCTTACCTGTCATGCTCAATCTTCGCGGACACAAATGCCTCATCGTGGGCGGTGGCGCGGTGGCTGTTCGACGTGCTCATGCACTGGCGGCTGCAGGGTGCCGGCTCATCACCGTGGTCGCGCCGTACATCGATTCTGCGCTGCGGGAACTGAACGTGACCATTCACGAACGCCCCTACCGCGAAACAGACCTCGTCGATATGCGACTGGTCGTGCTGGCCACTGATGACTCATACGTCAACGAACGAATCGCCAGGCATGCCGCTGCACTGGGCGTGCTCATCAATCGCTCCGATGATGCCGCCCGCAGCGAAATCAGTTTCATGGCGCAGGCGCATGTTGGCGCGGTGACACTGGCAGCCCATACCAGCGTCACCATGCCCGACGCGGCCCGCACCATTGTTAAAGAGATGCGCGCCAGTCTTAAATCACACTGGCCTGCGGTCATCGAAATTGCTGCGCCGTTTCGCCAGAAGATGAAACAGACCATCAGCGATCCTATGCGCCGCCGTGCTAGCATTCGCATGCTCATTGATGAGAGCGCCGTTGCTGTCTTCAATTCACAAAGCCCATCCGCGTATAGCGCCTATTGCGAAGCCCTGTGTCAGGGCCAGACTCTCACCACGGACAAGACAGCGGCAAGTGATATTGCTGCCATCTCCGCGACAGGCAGAGAAAGTCACATCGCATTTGACGTGGAAGATGACGATGACTCCACCATAGGTATCCAGACCCCGGCATGACCGACACGCTCACCACCATCAGTCTCATCGCGCTCACCTTGCTGTCGCTGGCGGCATGGTTCGTTGCCCTCAGCCGCGCCAGACGCGTGGCCCGTGGCGAGCCGGTGACGACCTTCGCCAGTCTGCAGACTTTTCTCGTAGGCCTGTGCATCGCGCTGGGCGCTGGGCTTTTCATCTATCGAACACTTGCTGTACACAAGCGCTGGCAACCGCTCGAAGCTCACGTCGATGGCCTCATCCTCATCGGCGCGCTGCTGGCGATGACGGTGACCTATCTCGTCAAGCGCGGGCGCATGAAAGGCCTGAGCCTCTTCGCCCTTCCCTTTCTCGCCGTCACCTTCGCCTGGGCCATCTGCGCCAGCCTCTGGACCTTCCGCCCCTTCGGTGAAATCAATTCCGTATGGAAAATGATTCACCTCTCGAGCGTCTACGGCGGCATGCTTTTTTTCATCATGGCGGCCATCGCCGGTGGCATGTATCTCTACGTTCAAAAAACGCTACACACCAGACACGATCCCTCCGCTACGCGCCCCTTCGCCAGTCTCGAAGCTATCGAAACACTCATCGTGCGCACCAGTGCACTTGGCTTTGCCCTGCTCTCCTTGGGACTGGTCACCGGACTGATCATCGTCACCGGCGGCGAAACTCGACTAGGCACCGGCTGGTGGCACTCGCCCAAAGTCCTCCTCGCTGGCGCAGCCTGGCTTGTCTATGCCGTGGTGATGAATGTGAAACACACCACGCACTTTCGCGGCGCTCGCGCAGCCTGGCTTTCTATTGCGGGGTTGATTCTGCTCCTGGCGACTTTCGGTATTGCCACTGCATTGCCCGCGCTGCCTAAAGATGAGCCGCCGCGCCCGATTTTCCGAAGCGCGCCACGACCGTCAGGGAGTGGTTCTGAAGAAAGTCGAGGGAATCCGCTTCCTTACGGTCGCGGCTCGTCAAGCCGGTCGTTAGCAAGCCCGCGCCCTGCCGGGACGGGGCTCAGAGAAATCGCGTTTCAACGAATCGATTCTGTTTCGTCCATGTTGCCGGAGGCATCATGCGAATCGTGATGCTCAGCATCAGCCATCGCACCGCCTCGGTCGATCTGCGTGAACGCATCGCCATTGCAGGTGAACGATTGGACCAGGCGATTCAGTCGCTGCGCCACAAGTACCCGCACTGCGAAGCAGTCGTGCTCTCCACCTGCAATCGCACTGAGCTCTACATTGCCCGTCCGCTTCACGAAGCGCCCACCTACGAACAGCTCGATGAATTCCTCGCTGATTTCTGTGGCATCGAAAGCAAGCACGTCACCAGCGCCGCTGTGCACCGCGAACAGGATCAAGCCGTCACGCATCTGTTTCGTGTGGCGACGGGCCTGGAATCGATGGTCATCGGCGAGCCGCAGATTCTGGGGCAGGTTAAACAGGCTTACGAAATATCGCAGCGATCCAGTGCCGTAGGCCCCGTGCTCCACCGCGTCTTTCAGCAGGCCATCAGCGTCGCCAAACAAGTGCGCAGTGAATCAGGCATCGGCGAAGGCCGTGTGAGCATCGGCTCTGTCGCTGTCGATTTCGCCTCGCAGATTTTTGAGCGCTTTGATGACAAGGTGATGGTCGCCATCGGCGCAGGTGAAATGGCCAAGGTGACGCTCAAACATTTACAAGCACTAAAACCCGCCAAGCTCTGGCTGACCAATCGCACGCGGCAGCGCGCAGAAGAACTCGCTGCCACGATGAACCTGCAAGGCGCGGTGGGCAGCACCGGCAGCGGCGGTGGTGGTGTGCGATCCTTTGAAGACCTCGATGAACTGCTGGTCGAAGCAGACATCGTGCTCACATCAACGGGCGCGACGCAGCCGATCATTACGGAGGAGCGGTTTCGTCCGCTGATTCGCCGTCGTCGCAGTCGCCCGATTTTTATGGTGGATATTGCGGTGCCGCGCGATATCGATCCTGCGGTCGGCAATTTGAGCAATGTTTATCTTTACAACATCGACGACCTTCAGCGCGTCGTGCTCAAGACGCACGAGAACCGTTCCGCTCAGGTCGAGCAGTGCGAGAAGATGGTCTTCGAAGCAGTGCGCACCTGCATGGCCACCGTGCAGCACCGCGATGTCGGATTACTCATCCGCGCCCTTCGCGACAAGCTGCACAGCTACGCCAAAGATGAGCGTCAGCGCAGTATCAAGAAACGAAGCAACGGCAGCGGCGAAATCGACACCGAACTGGAAAAGCTGCTGGAAGAGCACGACCATCGTCTGGTGAACAAGATTCTCCATCTGCCTCTGCAACAGCTCGACCCGAAAAATCCTGACGCGCCGCTGGGCTTTTTCGCAGCAGCACTCAAGCGACTCTTCGCTCTTGAAGAAGGCACCGCCGCTGCGAATGAAAAGGAAACAGGCGATGATGCCGCGAAGTGACTTGAGAGCTATGCGAAGATGAATCGCCGCAAAAAAGCGCAAATGGCGCAAAACGGAATAGTGGAGCGTTTGACTTTTTATATTGATGTGAGTGCCATCAGCAACGCGCTTGAACACACTCGATTCTGCCCCTGCGATTCGTGCCTTTTTCCTACCTTCCTAACTTCCTGCTTTCCTTAGAAACTGCCTTTTCGTATTTGCAACCGTCTCCCCGATGAACCCCGGCAAGCATCAATAACCCGCACACTGAACCACAACATCGCCTACTTTTCTTAAACTTTTTTTCGCGCCTTTTGCGCCTTTTCGCGGCCAAGCTCTGATGTAATCTCAATGCAATACCTAGGCGACAATCGATGATTCGAAATGCGAAACAGTCCATCGGTCCACTGGCAGCCGCGATAGGAGCGATCGCGCTGGGGCTGGGGGCGATGTGGCTGGCCAGTCAAGGTTCGCTGCTTCCTGATTCCTCCGAAGCGGCGGGCAAATTTCTGGGGACGATTTATCAAGGCGTGCGCTCGCTGCCGATCCTGATTGCCGTGTGGGTTGGCGCGCTGGGCCTAGGCTGGCTGCTGCGCATCTGGCTGATTCCAAACGCCAAGCACCGCATCATCACGCAGATGATTCTGGGTGTCGCCGGCTTGCTCATGATCGACTGGCTACTCGCAGCCTGCGGCTGGCTTAATGCGTGGACAGCGTGGGCGAGCTGCGGCATCGGCACCGCGGTCATCACCTATCACTTTGCTGACAGCGCCACGCGCGAGCGCTGGCATCCTGATCACTGGCCTTCGCCACCCTGGGTGATTCTGCTGGGGCTGCCTGCGCTGGGCATTTTGCTGGTCGCCTGCACGATGCCGCCGGGCACGATGTGGGCCATCGAAGCGTTCGGTTATGACGTGACGAGTTATCACCTGGAAGTGCCTCGCGAATGGTTAGCAAGCGGGCAGATGAATTCGCTCAAGCACAATGTTTACAGTCATCTGCCGCTGTTCGTGGAAGCGGGCTACATGAAGCTGGCAGTGATGCATGGCTCGGTCTTTGACGCGATTTACACGATTCAGTTTTTCCATGCTTCGGCTGCGCTGCTCGCTGCTGTTGCACTGGGGCGACTGGTCGCTGGCTATGCCGGTGCTGCTTCGGGGATTGTTGCGGGCGCTGCGATGCTCGCCTCACCCTGGACGATCATCACGGGGTCGATGGCGTACAGCGAAATGTTTGTGCTGCTCTTTGGCATCGGGGCGATCATGATGATGCTCGATCCTTTGAGCGCTTCGCCGCGCGGCGCACTCGTCGTGGGCTTGATGCTGGGACTGGCAACTCTTTCCAAACTCACCGCAGGCGGCTTCATCGCGCTGCCCATTGCGGTGGCGTACGCGTATTGGCTCTTTAATACTCCCCTCCCTCTCAGGGAGGGGCTGGGGGAGGGTCGAGTCAACGATGATGCCGCCATCCGCAAAACTACATTCCGCAAAGCGAAACACATCGCCCTCCCCCTGCTCATCGCCGCGCTCGCCGGCCTTCTCATCCTCACGCCCTACTTCGTTCGCAACGCGATTTGGACTGGCAACCCCGTGTTCCCTTTCGCAACTTCTACGCTAGGTCAAGGCCACTGGAACGATGCACAAGTGACGCGCTGGAACAATGCACACCACGCCAAAAGCATCGGCGAAGGCCTAGCCAAACTCCCCAGACAATGGCTACTTTCCACCGGCTACGGCGCCATCGGCGGCAGCAAACGCGACACGCAAGACATCACCGACATCGCCCGCTTCTCCACCGAAAACGGCTTGCCCCTCTTCTGGCTTGCCGCCTTCGCATGTGCCGCGCTGCTGCTTGCATCACGTGAGCATCGCCCCATCGCTATCGCGCTGTCCATCGTGCTCGCCTTGCAGATTCTCTTCTGGATTTTCTTCACGCATCATCAAAGTCGCTTTCTGATTCCCACGCTGTTGCCCGGCTGCCTGTTCATCGGACTTGGCCTGGGGCGATTGGAAACATTGACGCGCGCTAGTCGTGCCTGGCTCGCGCCGCTGGCGAGTGTGGTGCTCATTGGTTGCATGACGCTGAGTTGTTATGCGACGCTTTGGAACCAGACGCCGCGCATCACCGATGCACAGACGGGCGAGCGATTTGCAGTGCCTGCGTATCTGCTGATTGATAGTCTGATTGATCCGCGCGATGTCACTGCGAATCAGCCTGGCCGCTTTGCCGGTCAGCATCCGCTCAATCATTTGCCCGCCACGAGCAAGACGCTGCTCGTGGGCGAAGCGGGCAACGTCCTCTACATTCAGCGGGCCTTTCTCTACAACACCGCCTTCGACCGCAGCTTTCTTACGGAAGTTTTGAAGCAGACCAAAGGCAACGCGCTCGCGGTCACCTTCGCTCTCGTCCGTGCTGGCTTCACGCATGTCTGGATCAACACCGCAGAACTGTCGCGCCTCCACGATTCCTACGGCGTCGATGATGAACTGGCCCCGGCCAAAATGAAACAGTTCATCGAAACCGTCGAAAACGCCAAGCTCTGGAAGCGACTGCCCGATGTGGCGGGCGTGAATGTCGATTCACATATCCGCCTCTATGCACTACCTGCGATTCGAGCGGCGGAACAGAAATGAGTTCAAAGTTCAAAGTTCAAGGTTAAGGCCGAGTGACTTTGAACTTTGAACTTTGAACCTTGAACTTTGAACTTTGAACCCTGTACTTTTCCCGATCGGATTCTCCCATGTTCGGCTCCCATCTTTCCATCTCCGGCGGTATGCATAACGCACTCATCGAAGCACAGAAACTCACCATGGAGTGCGTCCAAATCTTCACCAAAAATCAACGACAGTGGAGTGTGAAGCCCCTCGCAGATGGCGACATCAAAGATTGGTTCGCTCATCAGAAATCCACCGGCATCACGCAAGTCGTCAGCCACGACAGCTACCTTATCAATCTCGCCAGCCCTGACCCGGTCAATCTGAAAAAATCGATCGCTCTCTTTCGCGAAGAACTCGATCGCTGCGAAGCCCTCGCCATCCCTTCACTGGTCACCCATCCCGGCGCCCACATGAAGCAAGGCGAAGAGGTCGGCCTCACCCGCGTCGCTAAATCACTCGATGAAATCCACGATGCACTGCCCGGCTACAAGACCATCACCCTGCTGGAAATCACCGCCGGCCAAGGCACCTGTCTGGGCCATCGCTTTGAACATCTAAGGGCCATCATCGATCAGGTGAAGCACCCCGAGCGACTGGCGGTTTGTCTCGATACCGCGCACATGATCGAAGCAGGCTACGACCTCACCAGTGGCCAGGCGTGCAAAGCGGTCTTCCAAGAACTCGACGAAATCATCGGCCTCAATCGTGTGCGATGTATTCATATGAATGATTCCAAAACGCCTCGGGGCAGTCGCGTCGATCGTCATGAGCACATCGGCAAGGGCCACGTGTCGCTCGAAGCGTTTGAGGTGATCGTCAATCACCCCAAGTTCAAAATGGTGCCCAAGATTCTGGAGACGGCGAAGGAGGATGCGGCGGATGGTCAGCCTTGGGATGCGATTAATCTGGCGGTCTTGCGCGGGATGATGAAGAAGTGAGAAGGTTTAAAGAGGAAATGCACGGGGAGCGAAGCCGCGAGCGGCGTCGTTTTTTTTCATCTTTCCCCTTGACTGGCTGGCTTAGCTGGGACACAATGATCTATACGGTATGGCTACCGAATGTGAAGGGAGGTGCGGCGACATGTACTGAAGAACAATTCGATTCGAGAAGCAGAAGAGCTGGGCCGAGCGAAAGGCCGAAGATAAGAACGATATTCTTTATTCCATTTTCCCAATTTCGCTCGGCCATTTTTATGCGCCGAATTAACCACGCAGCATTTCACCTTTCTCATCCTTCGTTCGCCAAGGCGAACGGCTAAAAATCAAGCATCATGACGCAACCTCATCTGCATGTTCTGGATCATCCGCTCATTGGTCACATGATGGCGCAGGCGCGCGATCGGGCCACGCCTTCTTCGGTGTTTCGCGGATTGCTTTACAGGGTGGCCGGGCTGCTTGCTTATGAAGCGCTGCGCACCGCGCCGCATCATGCGGTGCGTGTGCAGACGCCGCTGGAGGAAATGGATGGTGTGCAGTTGCAGTTGCCTATCACGATCGTGCCGATTCTTCGAGCCGGTCTTGGACTGGCGGCTGGAATGTTGGAGCTATTGCCTGAAGCACGCATGGGGCACATCGGACTTTTTCGAAATGAAGAGACGCTTGAGCCTGTGACTTATTACGAGAACCTGCCGCGTGATGTAGAGGCTGGGCCGGTGCTGCTGGTGGATCCGATGCTCGCTACCGGTGGCAGCGCGAGCGAAGGCATTCGCAGACTTCGCAAGCGCGGCTGCAAGGACATTCGCTTTGTCTGCCTCGTGGCAGCGCCCGAAGGCGTGGCCAAGCTGCACGATGTTGATCCGAAGGTGCCCATCACTGCGGCGGCGCTGGACCGGCAGCTCAACGAAAAGGGATACATTTTGCCGGGCCTGGGCGATGCGGGTGATCGGCTGTATGGGACGGGGTGAAATGAGTTCAAAGTTCTGAGTTCTGAGTTGTTGTCGGAACGTGGCGCTCCTCACTGCCAGGCGACTTGACTGTCTTGAACTTTGAACTCAGAACTTTGAACTCAGAACCTTTTTCAAAGACATCTCTTGATCAAATGCCGCAGGCCCGCTTCGGGCTCAATATCTGTGACATCGAAGACGTGATCTGCCACTTCGAGATAGACCGGTTCGCGCTGGGCGAGCATGGCATTGACTTCTTCGAGGCCGCCGCCAAAAGCGGTCAGAGCTGGGCGGGTCGCTGCCGATTGTTTGTCGCTGCTGATGCGGCGGTAGAGTTCTTCGGCTGAGCATTTGAGATAAATGCGCACAGTGTTGGCAGCGTCCTTCACGGCTTGCTTGGCGCCTGCTTGCATGAGGGTGCCGCCACCTAAACCGATGATCATGCCTTTTTTCGCACACAGTTCGGTGGTGACTTTCACCTCTTCGCTGCGCCAGGCGGGCTCACCAAATTCCTGCCAGATGGCGGCGATGGTCTTGCCGGCGAATCGCTTGCAGGTTTGATCATCCACATCGACGAATTTTTTCCAGAGCTGGTCGGCGAGCAGCTTGCCGATGGTGGTCTTGCCGCAGCCCCGGTAGCCGATGAGCACGATGTTGGTCGCTTCGTCCATGCGAGGCATTCTATGGATTGCAATGCAGTGGCGTTGACTTGGGATTCACTTACAATGATGTTCCCCGATGGTGGTGTGTGTCCGTGCGCTTGTCCGTTAGCACCGGGCTAAGCCCGGTGCTAACGGACGGATCATGCGGACGGATCATGCGGGCGGATAATACGGACGGATACGAAAACGATCATCACCTGATTTTCATCTTGTCTTTTTTCACGACTGCGATCATGCCTACACCGAATCTCGATCATCCCACGTTGCCACTGGTTAAAGCGAAATTCCCGCAGGTCAAGCTGCTCGCTTCCGAGTTTCGCGGACAGACCACCTTGGTCGTGCCCAGCGCTGCGTCTCATGAAGTGCTCGCGTTCCTGCGGCATGATCCTGCCTGTGCATTTGATCTACTCGTCGATGTCACCGCAGTCGATTATCTGAACTACCCCAACACCAAAGTCGGCCCCGCGCAAGGCGGCCGATTCGCGGTGATTTATAACCTCGTCAACACCACCACCGCGCTGCGGCTGATCGTCAAATCTTTCCTCAGCCCGACGCTTGACACTACCGGCATCGAAGATGACCCGGCTCTCCATATCGACTCCATCTGCGACCTCTGGCCCGGCGGCGAATGGCGCGAGCGCGAAGTGTTTGACATGTTCGGCATCAGGTTCGATAACCACCCGGACCTTCGCCGTATTCTGCTTTGGGAAACCTATCCCGCTCATCCACTGCGCAAGGATTATCCGCTGCGCGGCCGAGGCGAGCGAGAGACGTATCGCGTGGTTGAGCGCGATGATGCGTGAGGCAGAGGGGATGTTAAAAGTTCAAAGTTCAGAGTTCAAAGTTCAAAGTTCAAAGGCATCAAGGCATACCCGCGACGGCTTGCAGACTCGCCATCGGGCTTGGGTGAGCAGCCGTTCCCTGTCTTCTGTTTCTTGTCTCCTGTTTCCTGTCCTCTCTGCCCTTCCCTGCCCTTCACTGCCCTTGCGATTGTGCCGATGACAACGGATGGAGCATCGGTACCTATTACCCGTGCTGTGAGGGATGCGATGAAGACAATGACCATTCAAAGAGTGACGATGGCTAAGCTGGCCCAGCGAGCGGAGTCGGATGTGATTGGCCGCATTGAAGCGGTGGTGATTGATGAGCATCGCGATCCCATCGAAACCGTGCCGGGGCTTCAGGCTCTGAAGGTGACGTCGCAGGGCCTCGATCTGACCTCCGATCTGCCTTTGATTCTGGGTTCGCATCTGATGGTGCAGGTGGGCGATCAGCATGCACCGGAGGCGGCAGCCAAGCGATTTGAAGTGGAAGTGGTTGGCTGCAAAAAGTGGATCAAAGGGCATGAGTTCCACGCCAGGCTCGTAAGAGGAAGTGTGCCTGAGGAATTGTTAAGAGCTGCCTAAAAGGCAACTGGCTGGCGCGGGAGAAAAACCATGACCGACAACACGAACGAAAACACGACCGAAAACAAGACCGACAACAGCAACGACAATCGCCGTCGCCACCCGCGCCGCAAACCTGCGGGCGCGATTGTGGCCAGTACGATTGTGCCGCCCATCCCGCTGACGGATGCTCAGGTGATTGATGTTTCATCGCATGGCATCGCCATCAAAACGCGGGTGCCACTGAAGGTGGGCGATCGCATGTCCTTTCGGATTCCCGCCCCTGATTCATCTGTGACATCCCGTATTGATTCGCTGGGCAGCGCCCCGATTCTAGCTCAGGTGCTGGCCTGCGAACCTCTCGAAAACGGGTTCTATCGCGTCCGCTGCGTAGCCTTGCTGGGGGCGTTTGAGGCGGCTTGAGGCGTGCCTGAACTTCAGGGACTCCGTTCGCCAAGGCGAACGGCTAAATAGCGGGCATTCCCCTCTGCGAAACTGGCCCCATCTCTTGGGCGAATTGTTAACTATCTTATAGAGCATGCAATAAATGCGCAGCCTGACGCGTCGTGCTATTAGCTATCGCGTGCCAGCTATCCGATAAGGATTCAGTGCATCGTCCACCTGATGAGAATCCGACCATGACCTTCACTTCACGCCTTCGTTTGATCACCTCCGCCCTCCTGGCCCCTGCTTTTATGCTGATGGCCAGCCCGCTGGTCGCCGCTGAAAGCAAGGCCACCACTCAGGTCGCTGCCGCCAACGTGCCCGCAAGCAAGACGGATACGAGCAAGGTGGACACGAAATCGAGCAGCAAGCCCGCCAGCAAATCCAAGATCACCAGCCTCAGCGCTTCCGTCCGCGAAGGCGCTGCCAAGATCGATGCGCTGGTCACCGCCAACTACGGCGACCAGAAGCCTGCGCGGCCGACCAATGATGAAGAATTTCTGCGCCGTGTTTATCTCGACATCAACGGGGCTATCCCGACCTACGAACAAGCCAAAGCTTTTCTCGACTCGAAAGACCCCATGAGGCGTCAGAAGCTGATCGATCAGCTTCTCGATTCGCCAGGCTACGTCAGCCACATGTACAACTACTGGGCCGACCTGCTCCGCATTCAGGATCGCACCAAAGGTGACTATGCGGGTCACTTCCCGCAGTGGATCAAACAGTCGCTCACGCAGAACATGCCTTTCGATTTGCTCGTGTACGAAATGATCACTGCCGAGGGCAAGACCAAAGACAATGGCGCTGCTGGATTCTGGCTGCGTGACAGCGGCATGGTGCTGGAAATCACCGCGACGACCGCTCAGGTTTTCCTGGGCACCCAGATCGGCTGCGCCCAGTGCCACGATCACCCCTTCGACAACTGGGAGATGAAACAGTTCTACGAACTGGCCGCCTTTACCAGCGAAGTCACGACCCGTGATGGGGGCTACCGCAGCAAGGAATTGCTTGAGGTTCGCAATCGCATCAACAAGGGCGAAGTACCACGCGAAGTGGGCCAGATCCTTCAGAACGTGATGCGTGAAGCGTCCTATGGTGTCAAAGATATCTCCAAGAAGACGCTCAAACTGCCCAGCGATTACAAGTACGACAATGGCAAGCCGGGCCAGGCGGTATCGGCTCACGTGATCTTCGGCGATGCCCCTTCAGCCGCAGCCGATCTGACCAGCCGCGAACGCTATGCCCGCTGGCTCATCAGTCCTTCGAATCCGATGTTCTCGCAGGTCATTGCCAATCGTCTGTGGGCCAAGGTCATGGGCATCGGCATCGTCAATCCGGTCGATGATTTCAGCGATCTGAATAAGCCGACCAATCCCGCCTTGCTCGCCCATTTGAGCAAGAAGATGCAGGAACTTCGCTTCGATATGAAGGAATACCTGCGCCTGGTGCTCAACACCAAGACCTATCAGCTCGCCTCCAACCGCGAGGACTATACGAAGGACAACTTCAAGAACCAGGCGGGCGTGCTTCGCCGCATGACTGCGGAACAGATATGGGACTCCTTCATCACCATGGTCGTCGAAGACCCCAACGCTCACGTGGGCGAAGGCTACCCCAGTGCGATGGGCGGCGGCATGATGATGATGGCGGGCGCAACTGATGTTGATTTCACCAAGATGACTGCTGATCAGATCATCACATACGGCGAAAAACTGGTCGCCCAGCGCCGCGACGGCCGTAAGGACATGCTCAAGAACAGTCGCGAGCAGAAAAGCAATCCGAACATGATGCGCGCCAGCGAGACGCGTCAGCCCGCACCGGCTGGACACTTCCTCCGCGAGTTTGGCTCCTCAGCCCGCGAAACCGTGGCCGATGCTCACACCGATCCCAGCGTGCCCCAGGTGCTCTACCTGCTCAACGGCCCCGGCTTCTCGCAGGTCATCGATCGCCGCAGCGAACTGGCCAAGGAAGTAGCCAGCGCCAAGGACGACAAGGCCAAGGTTGAAGTGCTCTATCTCTCGATCCTGAGCCGTTATCCTTCGCCCACCGAAATGGCCATCGCCATGCGTGAGCTCAAGAACAGCGGCACCAAGGGCACGGAGAACTTGGCGTGGGCCTTGCTCAACACCCGCGAGTTTATTTTCATTCGATAATGTTGACCGTGTGAAACTATTTAGCCGTTCGCCTTGGCGAACGCCGACCTCCGCTAACGCCAGTGAATCCCCAATCGCAAAGCGAGATTCCCATGCTCAAAGACATTGTCCGAATGCTTGATGACCAGTCCCGCCGTCAGTTTCTTTCCGCCACCGCCAAGACATGCCTCGGCGTCAGCGTGGTCGGTGGCCTCGATCTGGCCTTGGCCAATCGCGCCATGGCTCAAAGCAACGGCGACGCCATCCGCAAGAATCCCGCCAAGAGCGTGATCTATGTTTACTTCGCAGGCGGCATGAGCCACATCGATACCTGGGATCCCAAACCCGGTGCAGAAACCGCTGGCAAATTCAAGCCGGTGAAGACCAATGTCAAAGGCATTGAGCTCAGCGAGCAACTGCCCTCCGTCGCCAAGCACATGGACAAAATGTGCCTGATCCGCTCGATGACCTCCACGCAAGGTGCTCACGAACGCGCTCAGTACCTGATGCACACCAGCTATGCCCCGCTGGCCAGTGTCAAGCACCCGGGCATGGGGCCGTGGGTCACGAAGCTGGGCGGCCGGCTCAATGAAAAACTCCCCGGCGCTGTCTGCATCGGTGGCAACCGCGATGGCGGCGCAGGTGTGCTTGGCTCCGCGTTTGAACCGATCACCATCGGCAACCCCGCCACCGGCCTGGCCAATTCCAAAACCCGCTCCAGCGAAAGTGATTTCGAACACCGCCGCGGCCTGCTCGATCAGCTCGATCAAAACTTCCGCGCTCGCTATCCCCAGGAATCCGTCCAGAGCTACACCCGCTTCTACCAGGAAGCGGTCGCCCTCATGAAATCCGAAGATCTCAAGGCTTTCGATATCTCCCTCGAATCCAGCGAAATCAAAGCGTCCTACGGCGCATCGAACTTCGGCATGGGCCTGCTGCTTGCGCGCCGTCTCGTTGAAGCTGGCGTTCGCTTTGTCGAAGTCACCCTCGGCGGATGGGACACCCACAACGACAACTTTGAAGCACTCGAAGAAAAACTCCCGCCTGTCGATAAAGCACTGGCTGCCCTGTTCGATGACCTCAAGAAAAAGAATCTGCTCAACGACGTGGTTGTCGCGACTGCTTCCGACTTTGGCCGTACACCGAAAATCAATGAGCGCGATGGCCGCGATCACTACCCCAAAGTCTTCACCACCATGCTCGCCGGCGGCGGCATCAAGGGTGGCCAGGTCTATGGCGAGAGCGACGCCAAGGGCGCAGCCGTCAAAGACATGCCCGTCACCCCGCAGGATTTCAACGCCACCATCGCCTACGCGCTGGGCCTCTCCACCACCAAGCAGGTCTTCTCCAAGATCGGCCGCCCCTTCACCATCGCCGACCAAGGCAAGCCGCTTACATCAATCTTCTGAGTCAAAAGTCAGAGAACAGAAATCACAAATGCAGCCAAAGCCCACGCACTCCCGTGCGTGGGTTTCTTTTTCACTGTTTCTTTTTCTTACCATTCCATAGACAATTCATCTCCCCCGCGGCATCTTCAAGACGAGGACTTATCCATTGCATCAACATAAATCACATCCCGCCTGGCAGTCGCTCTTCGATGAGCACGCAGGGGGCATAATTCTCTTCGTCAGCGCATCGCCGATCAGATCGATGCGCCGCTCGTGTCTCCCCGCTGGCGCTGGCCGCTTCACTGGCAATCGCGGCGATGCTCATCGCGCTGCTCATGCTGCCCTCGTCACAGTTGCCGCACCAAACTGGTCCCATCGCAAAGACATCGCCTTCCATCGATTCCACACGTCCCTCATTCATGGCCTACCGGCAGGCCCTGAGCGAATCCGAATCCGCACTGACCGCCCTCTTGGATGAACATGCTAAAGCTCATCACGAATTTGCACGAACAATAAATCGGCCATCACCGGCCACACTGCAAATGCACGGCGAGTTGCCGCTGTAGCAGCATCACAACGAGCCGCGCCCGTCAGGAAGCAGGCAGCGCCTTGATTCATCCACTCCCTTACAGTCGTGGCTCGTCACGGAACTTCTACGAGCGTATGTGCCTTACTCCAAGTCCTTCGCACTCGTCCTACATCATGCCCCACATCTGGAGATTCCATCATGAAACAATCAACAGCATTTCTCTCATTTATTCTGCTCGCATGGACCTTCGTATCCTCGACTGCTGCCGCAGAGGAACCGGCCGCGAAAAAGTTCGACCGCAATGCCGCCTTGCTCTACTGGGTGGCTTTCGACCAGTACGACGCACTGGTGCGCGATGAAGCGGTCGCCAGCGCCATCAATGAATGGGCCACCGTCACCATCGATGCCAAGCTTCGTGCAGCGCTCAAAGACTCGCCTTCGCTTTCGCTGCTAAGGCTGGCATCCACGATCGAGCATTGCGACTGGGGCACCGGCTTCATGCTGAGTGAGCAAGGCCCTCTCGCGCTCATGCCGCACCTTGGCCGCACCAGGCAACTCGCCCGCCTGGGCATGCTCAGCGCCCGCATTCATCTGGCTGACAAACAGTTTGATGAAGCCGTCAACGATGTGATGGCCGTGCATGTTCTTGCTAGGCACAGTCAGGCCGGTGACATTCTCATCAGCATGCTCGTGGGCATCTCCATCGAAAGTATGGCGAGCAGTTTCATCACCGACAATCTCGATGCCATCGAGGATGCACCACTGCGAACCTGGCGCGATCGCCACGCCAAACTCCCTGCCATGATGCACGTCAAAGATGCTCTCATCGGCGAGCGCGACGGCTTTGGTGGCTGGGTGAAACGTGAGATCGTCAAGCTCAAGGACATCACTGTTCGTCAGCGCCTTGCCGCCCTGCTCACCGGCGATGAGCAAGGCCACCTCATGCGACAACTCATCGGCAAGTCGCCCGATCAAGCCATCGCCATGGCTGACGAAATGCTCAAGATGTATGAGCCGGTTTTGAAGATCATGGAAATGCCAACCGACCAGTACAAAAAGCCCTACGACGAATGGGAAAAGCGGGTGAAGGAATCGAAGAATCCACTCATCGCACTGATGATGCCCGCCTTCGACTCCGCCTACCAGGCCTACCATCGCGGCCTGGCGAACATCGCCCTCACTCGCGCCGCAGTCACACTCAAAGCAGATGGCGACGCCGCGTTCAAAGCGATCAAGGATCCTTATGGCGACGGGCCGTTCACCATGAAGATCGTGGACGATGGCACCGAGTTTTCAACGAAGCTTGAGGGCCGCGATGGCAAAAAGCTGACGGTGAAAGTGAAGTGGAAGCCATCAAAGTGAAAACCTCCGAGCCGCTTGCGGCGTAGCGTCATCAGCGCAGTGATCAACATTTCTGCTTACTCTTTGAAGCTCACCTCCGGCATCAATTGCCCGCTCGCATCGCGTGTCCAGATCAGCACGGGCTGGGGCGAAAGTCCTGTGGCGGTGACGCGAGGCGGATGGGAGGCTTGCTGGGGCGAAAGGATTTCGAATGTACCGTGGCTGCCGTTGTCTTTTTGAAACATGTAGAGCGATGCATCGTTGGCGCTGACTTCGGTGCGGATGCCGTTCTCGATGCGTGAAGCGCGAAAGCCCAGTGCGGTGAGGCGTTGCCTCAGTTCATTGGTGCTCATCGGTGCAGGCTCGCGGCGCTCTTGTAGAACAAGTAATCCCTGCGCGAGAAACCGCATTCGACTGACCGCCGTATCGAGCGCATCAGGTTCCATGCGCGAAGCGAACAGTTCCCATTGTCTGCGAAAAGTAGCGGTATCAGCAGCGCCGAATGCGGTCTTGAAAGCTTCCTTACTTTGCGAACCTTTGGCGACGAGTGAGAGATATTTTTCGAAGGCTTCGCGGTAGCGACCATCTTCGCCGTGGATGAGGAAGTAGATCATCGACCACGCCTGATCGTACTGAAGGCGGGCGCTTTCGCGATCGCGCACCAGGTTCAGATGCCACTGGCCTTGCTGCATGTTCATGAGTGTGTCGAAGTCGATGATCTTGCGATCGGCAATGGCGTTCTTCACAGCTTCGATTCTTCGGCCGTTGGAAATGCCCACGCGCAGCTTGCCGCCCACCAGAATGCCATCGCCGAAATATTCCGCGAGTCCTTCATTGGCCCAAAGCGGCAGGCGCGTGCCGATGTGAGCATAGGCGAACTGATGGAAGCCTTCGTGCTGAATGGTTTCGAGAGTGATCCACTGCGGGCGATCATCGATCCATGTGGCCAGGCCGCGCAGATCGGGGCGAATAAAAAATATACCGCCGGTGGCGCTGGCATCGATGCCATGCTTTTTCATGAAGGCGAGATAATCATCCTGCGTCTTAAAAAGATAGAGCGGCATGCGCTCGCCCTGCTGCTTGCCGAAGGTGCGAAACCTTCGGGCATATTCATCGAAGACGCCATCCATATGCTTGGCGAACTCGGCAGCGCTGGTGCGTGAGCCATTGGTGCGAACGGTGTAATGTTTGCTGTCGAACTCATCGAGCGCAGCACCTGTGCAAGGCGCTGCACACAGCGACAGCCACGCTGTAAGCAGCAGCGATCCGATGGACCACCGCAAAGCCGGGCGCAGCAAACGCATCGAGAGGTGAAGCTTCATCCATTGAAAGGTCGGCTGCTGCCAAGCTCGACTTGCAGCCGATATTGAACTGGTTCCCTATCATTTTGCGATGGCGTGCCGATTGGGAGACTTAAACGGAATATGCTGCTGGGCCGCTGCATTCGGAGCGACTCTGATCCGATAGGATGAACCAAAGTGTTTACTGTTGATGTTGATGGTGGTGATGAACTCATGATCAAGCCAGCGCTACAACACGATGCCTTCCTCGCCGATGTCGCCGCTGCCAAAAGCGACACCGCGCACCTGCACCTGTGGTGGCTGGGGCAAAGCGGCTACCTCGTGCGCTGGCCCGGCGGCTTCCTCCTGATTGATCCTTATCTCTCGGATTCACTCACGCAGAAATATGCGGACACCGACAAGCCACATGTCCGCATGACGGAACTCGTCGTCGATCCTGCCCGGCTGGATTACATCGATGTCGTCACCAGCAGCCACAATCACACCGATCATCTGGATGCAGCGACGCTGCTGCCGCTGATGCGTGTGAATCCGAAGCTGCACATTGTGGTGCCCGAGGCCAATCGCAATTTCGTCGCAGCACGGCTGGAGACCGAGCCCGCTTCGCTCATCGGCATGGGCGATGGTGTGAAGCGCCATGTGGCAGGACTCACTATTCACGGCTTACCCGCTGCGCACGATCAACTCGAACAAGATGAACGCGGCCACCACCGGTTTATGGGATACATCTTCGAGCTTCCGATGGCGGATGGCCGGACCTTCACGATCTATCACAGCGGCGACACGCTGTTTTACGAAGGTATGATCGATCGTCTTCGCCGCTTTGAAATTGATCTGGCGCTGCTGCCGATCAATGGACGCGGCCCCGAGCGCAAGGTCGCAGGCAATTTGTGGGGACAGGAAGCTGCGAACCTGGCGCACGCGATTGCGGCGAAAATAGTCGTGCCTTGTCATTACGACATGTTCACCTTCAACACCGCTGCGCCCGATGAGTTTGTCACTTCATGCCAGAAGCTCAATCGTGATCACCGCATACTCCGCTGCGGCGAGCGGCTGAGCCTTTGAGTGTTTCATCAAGCGTGCGAAGGCGATGAAGACAGATCATGTGATAGCTCTTGCTGCGCACTACCATGCTGCATGTTCCGCGATTGTTGGAGTTGCGAATTGCACATGGTTTTTCAAGAGCGAACGACAGAGACTGCCAGCGTTTCACGCCTGCCCTTGGCGAGGAGGTCAGCGCGATGACATTCCTCAACATCGCGATGATCGGCGGCATCCTCGCACTGAACATCCCCATCCTCATCCATCTGCTCAATCGCAATCGACCACGCATCATTCGCTGGGGCGCGATGCACCTGCTCGAACAAGTCATGCGCACGCAGCGACGAAGGCTGCGCCTCGAACAGATTCTGCTCATGCTGGTTCGCGCCATGATTCCCGTGCTGCTGGCGATTTGCATGGCTTCACCCGTACTCACCGGCTGCAAGGAACTGGCGGGCAAAAGTAGAGGCTCGCTGGTGCTGGTCATGGACAACAGCTACTCCATGTCCGCAGGCGGCGCAAACGCCAGTCACATTGCAGCCACCAATGCTGCCATCGAGATTCTGCGCGATTTGCCCGAAGGCTCCGATGCTTCAGTGGTGATGATGGCGGGCGGTGTTGCGCCACTGCTCGATGAGCCGACGACGCGCATGAGTTTGCTGATGGATGAACTCAAAAAGCGCACCGCCAGCTACGGCCCAGCCGATGTGCCCACCGCCCTGAGCACCGCGGCCGGCCTCGTCGCCACCATGGCGCACGCCAAGCGCGACATCATTCTCATCAGCGACTTTCAACAGCTTAGTTGGAACGCTACCAACTCCAGCATGAGGCAAAGACTCGCACAGTGGAACACAGGCGACGATGCCGACACCGCGCTCACCTTGATGAATGTCAGCAAGGAAGCCGCCGGCAACCTCGCCGTGATGGACCTTGCGATATCCAAAGCCATCGTCGGCATCGGCCAGCGCATCACCCTTCGCGCCACTGTCCGCAATTTTTCCACTCAGTCCCATCCCAGTCTCCGCGTTTATCTGGAGATCGACGGCGAGCGTCGCGAGGTCAGTGAACTTTCCCTTGGCCCTGAGGAAGCGGGCCAGGTGCTCTTTGCTTACACCTTTGACAAAGCAGGTTCGCACGTGGTGAAAATCAGCATTGATGGCGACAGCGCACTCAAAGTCGATAACGACATGATGGCCAGCATTACGGTGCTCGAGCGCGTGCCTGTGCTGCTCATTGATGGCGATCCTGCGCCGCCCAATCAGCCGCTCAAGGGTGAAACCGGGTTCCTCGCCACCGCACTGGAACCCTTCAAACAGAACCGCGTGGAACTCGCTGACCTGCTTGCCGCCAGCGTGGTCAGTGCAACGCAGTTCACACCGGAAATGATCGATCAGCCTAAGGCGATCGTGCTGGCCAATGTCGCTTCGCTGACACCTGAGCAACTACAAACGCTCGATGGCTACGTGCGCGGCGGCGGCGGGCTGGTCATCTTCCTAGGCAACCGCGTCAACGGCGACTGGTACAACGATCAGCTCTTCGCAGGCGGCGCAGGCCTCGCACCCGCCAGGCTCACAGAACTGGCCATCGCTGGTGAAGGCACCACCAAGCCCGCATCAATCACGCTTGAAACATTTTCGCACCCCGCACTCACCATGTTCAACGATCGCCGCAACGGCGATCTGACCACCGGTGAATTCAAAAGCTGGTTCAGGCTCGCATCTCCGCGCGATGCAGCAGGCATCACCACCCTCGCCAGGCTCGACAGCGGCGATCCATTGTTCATCGAAAAACGTCACGGCGAAGGCACCGTGCTCCTGTGCGCCACCGCCTGCGATGCGGACTGGAGCAATCTTCCAGCGCGGCCGTTTTACGTGCCACTGATGCAGCAACTGATCGCACACACCGCGTCGCAGGTGGAGCCGCCGCGCAATGTGATGATGGGCCAGTCGCTCTCGGCGATACTCTCGCGCAAGCTCATCGGAAGGCGGGCGATGATGACCGATCCCGCCGGCATCAGACACGCCATGACGATCAGCGACGAGGGCTTGCGAGGCGCAATGACATTCAGCGCGACGCAGCAGCTTGGGCTCTACACGCTCGACTTTCCGGGCAGCGATGAGCAGCCGCTACATTTTGTGGTGCGCTCCTCGCGGGAAGAATCGGACCTGACGCCGATGAGCTCCGAAGAAATTTCAACGCTTGCGAAAGAGATGAAGGGTGAGCTTATCACTAGTGTTCAGGAGTTCAGTGAGCTTGATTCATCGCGCCGCCATGGCAGCGAAATCTGGCACTGGTTTTTCTGGGCGGTGCTGGCGATGTGTTTCATCGAGCTGTTTCTTCAATATCGATTTTCAAATGTCGCGGCAGCGGCGAAGTAGTCATGTGAATGAAAATCGCAAGATTGCACGGTGCACAGCGAAGGCAATGAATGCTTGAACTGACGGGACATCTTGGCCTATGGAGCGGCCTCGCACTGGCGCTGGTCTTTGCCGTCGCGACGTGGCTGGTTTATCGGCGTGAGTCCAGGCGATCGCCGCGCTTTGGCATTGTGCTTCCCTTATTTCGCGTGCTGGTGGTTTGCCTCATCATCTTCATGCTCACCGGTCCTTCGCTGCGCTATCGGCAGCACATCGGCGAGCCCGGCCGCGTCATCGTCTTCATCGACGGCTCAGAAAGCATGGCGATGACCGACAGCCACATGGAAATCGCCCGCAAACTGCTCATCGCTCGCAGCGGCGGCTGGCTTTCTAAATCCATCATCAACACCCAGCTCTACGACATCGCCCAGCAGCTGCGCGATGCCAGGCTTCGCGTCGAGGAAGCCATCGCTGGCCCTGATCGACTCGATCTCAAGTCACTCGCCAAAGAGTTTCACACACAGATCACGCAAACGCAGAAGAATATCGCAGCAGTGAATCTCGCCGCGCTACCTCAGGAAAATCTCAGCGGCAACGGCACCATCCTGCGCGAGTACTGGCTCGATTTGCCCGGCGAATCGATCAGCGATTTCACAGGGCATCCACGCTATCACGAGCCACCCACCGGCAGCCACACTTCAAATACCTTCGAAGCACCCGCCAACCTCGGCGACAATTACGCCTCACGTTTTCGCGGCTACATTCACCCGCCCATCGATGGCCGCTACACCTTCTATCTCGCCAGTGATGGGCCCAGTGAACTCTGGCTCAGCGCCAGCGAAGATGTCACCGCGAAGAAGCGCATCATCACCATTGCCACGCGCACCAATCGCTGGCAGTGGACTACCGGCGATCCTTCCGTTGCTTCTGTCACGCTCAAAGGCGGCCAGCGGTATTACATCGAAGCACTTCATAAAGAATCGACGGGCGATGATCATTTTGCCGTGGGCTGGCAGCTTCCCATCGGTGCGATGGAGCGGCCGATCCCGGGCAAACGCCTCTCCCCATTCGCCGCAGCGCAAGGCTCCACCCCGCAAAAACAGCGCGACTCAATGACACAGGCTCTGCGCACTGAACTGATTGATCCACTTGAATCATTCCTCAGTCGCAGCGATATCGATGATGCATCAAGTCGAAAGAACATGACCGATCTGGCCGCGCTTGCTTCAGTCGCCCGGCGCTGGGAAATGTCACTCGAATCGCTATTTGAAATCAAAGCCAAAGCGCTCGCCGAATCCGGTGATGCCACCGTCGCTGCTGCACTGGCGAAAGTCGATCAGCTTTCGCGATGGGAACGCACCAGCACGCTGCTGCTTGGCGAAGAAGGCCTGGTGCGCAGGCTGGAATCCAAACATCAGATCGAGCTTTACGCCACGCACAATCGCAGCGCCACGCTGCTCTGGTCTTCGCAGAAGCAGCCGACGCGACCAGTGACGCTGGATCCACCGGGTTGGACGCCGCTCACTGATTTGGCGGCAGGCATAAGCGATCATGTCGCGCCTTCGTTCGCTGCCGCCGACAACAAGCAGGATCAAGGCAACGCCATCGAGCAGCGCACAGCCGCCATCCTTTTTTCTGATGGTCGTCACAACACTGACGCTTCCGATCCAATGTCGATTGCCACTGTGCTCGGTCAGCGACGCGTGCCGCTCTACACCGTCGGCCTTGGCAGTCTCACTCGCCCCGAAGACCTCGCAGTACGATCGATCGAAGGCCCCGATTCTGTTTTTCACGAAGACCGCATCCAAGGCGAACTCGTACTTGATGATGACATGCCGCCGGGCAAGCCGTTCATCGCTCGCATCGAAGTGGGCAAGCAAATCATCTGGCAGAAAAATCTCGTCACTGAGCGCAGCGGTCTGCGCCGGTTGCCGTTTGACTTTGCTGTGAAAGAGTTGCTTAGTAAAAGTACGAGCCGCACAACGAAGGACGTCAAGGAACTGAGTATTCCGCTGCAATTCACTGCGACTATCACCTCCATCGAAGGTGAATCTGAGCAAGGCAACAACAGCGCGCAGATGACGGTGCATGCCGTGACTGAGCCCCGGCGAATTCTCATCATCGATGGTCGGCCGCGCTGGGAAGCTCGCTACCTGCGCAACCTGTTTTCGCGCGATCAGCGCTGGCAGGTGAACACACTGCTGGCCGGCGTCAGCGAGATTGCTGACCACTGGCGACGCGGCGAAGAGAGCGGTGCTTTTCCGCGCGATCTGCAAACGCTCTACAAATACGATGTCATCATCTTCGGCGACCTGCCCACCGACATGCTCATGCCCGATGAGCTCGGACGCCTGCGCGATTTCGTCGGCGAGCGCGGCGGCGGCATGATCTTCATCGATGGTCAGCGCGGCCACCTCCGCCGTTATGCCGAAACACCACTGGGCGAACTTCTCCCTATCGAATGGCTCACACCAATCGATGGTGACAACAGCCCACCGCCCACGCGCCTCAAACTTACAGTTGTGGGCCAAGCCTCCACCCCGCTTCGCCTGTTGCCTGATGAAATGGAAAGCGGAGCCTTGTGGCAAACGCTTGCGCCTCCGCATTGGCTCGCATCAGTACGTGAGCTACCGGGCGCATCCGTACTCGCACAAGCAGTGATCGGCGATGAACCAAGGCCCGCGATCGTCGAGCGGAGTTATGGTGCAGGCAAAGTGATTTACATGGCGTTCGATGAATCGTGGCGCTGGCGCTATGAAGTGGCGGATCAGTATCACGCTCGCTTCTGGAATCAGATGGCCAGGCAAATCGCCGAGCAGCCTTATGCGGTGCAGGATCAGTTTGTGAAACTCGATGCAGGCAGCGCGACGTATCAGCCGGGCGACAAGGCTGAGATTCGCGCCAGACTGCGCGATCGCGATGGCAAGCCGATGCTTAAGGCCAAAGCTGCGGCGCAGATTTATCGCGATGGCCGCAAGGTGGCGACGCTGCCGCTCGATGCTGGCGACAGCAAGAGCGGCAGCTTTGCGGGACAGACCGGGCCCCTTGAGCCTGGCAAATATGAAGTGGGCGTTTCCATCGAAGGCATCGACGATGCACAGCTCAAGGCTCGCGCACAGTTCACCGTGGAGGCGCCGGTCTCTATTGAACGCCGTGCGGTGACGATGGATGAATCGACACTCAGCGCCATGGCCAGCCGCGCATTTGGCCGATATTACAGGGAAGAAGATTTACCTCAGCTCATTGAGCGACTTGAGCCCACCAGCAGCGGTAGAATCATCGTGACGGAAACCGCTTTGTGGCGCAGCTACTGGTGGTTCGTCCCCATCATGCTGCTCCTGACGATGGAATGGCTGCTGCGTAAACGCGCGGGCCTACTGTGATTTGATTTAAGAACATTGAAGGACAAGGAACCAATCGCTTCATGAACACCGGCCTAAGCCAACTCACACTCGACACCTTCGCCGCGTTTTCGCGCAGGCGGCGGATGCTCATTGCCGTGCGCGGCCTGTGCGCCGCCATCGTCTCCCTGCTGGCAATCATGTCCATCATCGCGCTCATCGATGGTCTGTTCGTCATCCGCTCGCAGTCCCTGCGCTGGGCCCTTACGTTCACCGGCTACGCCATCGTCCTGCTCACCGTCTGGCTCTTCTGTCTGCGCTCGCTTCTGCGCATTCCCGGTTCGCGTGATCTGGCCCGATTCATCGAGCACCGCGAGCCGGGCCTTCGTGATGAGCTGCTTTCTGCTGTCGAACTGGGCGCATCGCCAGAACAGGCGCAATTTGATTCGCCGCTGTTTCGCTCGCTGCTTCAGGCTTCGGTGGAATCGAAGATGAGTCGCATCGAAGTGCCCGCGCTGCTTCCATCGAGTCTGATTAAGGGAGCCGCGCTGTTTGCCACTGGCGCACTGGCCATCTGCATCGCGCTGCTTCTTGTGCCCGACCTGCATTTTGCAAGTCGGCTCACGCGAGCGATGCTTCCCTCAGCGCTGGTCGATCGCATCGCCAGTGTCAAAGTAAAAATCATTGCGCCTGAAAGCCTTGACCTGCTGGTGCCTCACAATGATGCAGTCAATGTCATTGTTGAACTTGCCGGCAGCGAAGCCGATGTAGTGACACTTGAAACTTTCCACAGTGATGGTGATGAAGATCGCAGCGAGCGCATCGTGCTCAAAGCGGTGGCGGGCGATCGCCGATTTGCTGGCGCGATTCAGATGGGCCGTTCTGCGGTGCAATATCGCATTCTCGCTGGCGATGCGATCACCAGGATTTACACGATCGACACCGCACCTCGTCCGCATCCTGTGCAGTTTGCCAAAACTTACACGCCTCCTGCTTACACCGATCTGCCATCCAAAAGCGAGATCGAAAAGCATGGCCACCTGCAAGGTCTCGTCGGCACCAGTGCAGCGGTGATCATCGATACCGATCAGCCGATTCAATCGGGCGAACTTCGCTTTGAAGCTGACGCTTCGCCGACAAAAGCAATTCCGCTGGAAGCGATCAGCAGCACGCAGTGGCGCGCGACGATTCCGCTCACATCGCCCATGCTTTATCGCGTGCATCTGATCGCTGCGGAGACGGGTTTTGATAATGCACTCGATCCGCCGTTTGAGATCAAGACGACGCCTGATTTTCCGCCGAAGCTGACCGTGACCTCACCTGATAAAGATGCGCTGTTGCCGCCCGCGCAGCCGGTGCAGGTGGCACTGATCGCCAAGGATGATCTGGGTCTCGACATCATTCATCGCCATCACTCAATCAACGGCGGCCCCTGGCTCAAGCAACCACTCATTACACGCCCCGGTCTTTCGCATCAGATCGATGAAGCGTGGGATCTTTACGACCTGAACCTGCTAGCTGGCGATCAACTGGCCATCAAGTTCAGCGCCAGCGATCGTGCGGGGCAGACCACTGAATCAGCGCCGGTGCTCATCACCATCGCTGCCGCCGGTTTCGATCTGCAGCGGCTTGCAGGTATTGCTGCTAAGCGCAAACTGCTGGATGCGATCCAAAGCATGAGGCTGGCCCTGGATCAAGAAGCTGCATCATTCAAGTCACTCGCCACCGATCACGCAGCCGCAGGTCAGTTGCAACAGAAGCAGATCATCACCCGCACAGCATTGACGCTCAAGTCCATTCATGATGAAGCAGATCAGGCGAAATCGCTCGCTAAACAAGCTCTGCGAGTGAATGCCAATCGCGCCGGTGCCAGCGCTGATCAGTTGCTTGCAATCAGTCGTGTGCTCTCTTGTATTACCGATGAGAAATTAGCTCGCGCCTTGTCGCTGATGGCTTTGGAATCGGGGCAGTCACCTGATGCGCTTAGCGCCATCGCCAGTGATTTTGCGCAGTGCGCCAGCTTGGCGCAGCAAGGCGAAGCGGCGCTCTCGGCCATCATCGCAGTCGATGAAGCCGATGCGATTCTGCGCGATCTACTCGCGCTGCGCGAAGCACAAGAGGCCATGAACCTCGCCGATCAACCTGATCACAAAACCACCTGGCAACGCGCCGCTCGGCAGCAGCATCTTGCCTTCGCGCAGCTCAAACAGATTCACGAAGCAACCTTGCAGATGACCCTCGCTGCGGGCAGTCAGGCCAAGATCATCAAGACCATCGCGGATGATTTGAAGATCGTGCAGGACACCACTCAAAGACAACTGGCCCGCGAACCTTCCAAGGCCACGCTGCTCGAATCAGCCCGCCTCATCCAGCAAGGCCTCGACCGCGCCATTGCACAGGTGCTTCCGATGACGCGCAGTCTGCTGCCGGAACTCAAAACATCCTTCGCCGCTGTGGGCACCGATGATCTCGCGCTCCATCGCCTCACTGCACCTTGGCTGGCGACATCAAACGGTGATGATGCCGATCCTTCGCGTCATGCTGATGCATGGACCGCAGCACAGCGTGTGCTTCAGACCAGCGAGGCTGCGATCACTTTGCGTGAAGATGGATCGCCGCTTCATGCAGCCGATGTCGCACTTTTTCGCCGGGCGCTTGAAGCGATAAGGCAGCGTGCTGCTAGCGCGCCATTGCCGCAGTGGCGTGAGCGCATGGTGCGTGTCTCCGATGCCATGCGCATCCTTGAAGCGGGTCACGATCTCATTCATCTTCAGATTGCACTTGCTGCACAGGCCCAGCGCGAGAGTCGGGTGGTTTCGATGGGTGACGCCGTGACCCATAGCCCGCTTCAGTGGCAGCACACGCAAGCACAACTTCCAAGATTCAAGCAGGCGGCACAAAGCGCAGTCTTTCCCGCAGCGATCAGTGACATATTGACAGCGCTGCCGCGAACTGGCGCAGCGCTGACACTCGATGTCGAGATGACTGCCCGTCGCTACAAAGCGCAGGTCACAAAGAAGCGTGCCGATGCGCTCGATGAACTCGCCGCATCTGTCGCTTCGGTGCAGCCCACGATCATTGCCCTGATGGTTCAAGCTCGCGCCGAACTTGCCGCTCAGATTCCTTCGCTCCCTGATCAACTGTCGCAGCTTGCCCAGGAAGCCCGCGCTCTCCAGGCCAAAGCGGAACAAGCCCGCGATCAAGTGAAAGCCACCGGCGAAAATCTTCCGCAAGCTACCGCACAAGCACTCACCGATCAGCAGAAGAATCTGGATGAACACCTCGCACAACTGAACGATGCACTTCGCCATGATGCCAACACACAGGACCCCCTCACCGAGCAAGGCCGAGAGCGTGCGCGTGATGGTGATGATGCAATGGCGATGGTGCGCGACGGCGCCGACAAGGCCCGCGCTGCCGTGAAAGATGCCGCGGCAGCAACACAACCTGATGCACAGGAACAACTGGCGGACAAAGCCGCGACCAAAGAAGCGGAGCTTGCATCGACGCTTGATGAGCTTGCCAAGCATTACGAAAACCTGGCCGCTGGTGAAGGCGAGAAATCCCGCTCTGCTCTAAGACAAGCCGAGAGCGATCTGGGCCTTAAGCGCCAAATGGATGCGCAGCATGGCCCGATGGACAAGCTGGCCAAGCTCGCAGAAATGACGCCACAGGAGCAGAAAGCGCAGCTCGAAAAAGAAGCTGCACAAAATCCGCAGATGCAAAAGGAACTGAGCGCTATTGCTAAAGAAGCAGTGGCACAGGCGAAGGAAGCGATGCAGCGCGGTGCAAGCGAAGAAGCGCGCCTAGCCGAGCAATTGGCACAGGCGCAGAAGGCGGATGATCAGCCGCGCCCTGATGCTTCCAAACAGATGAGTGATCTTCAGGAGCAGGCGAAGTCACTCGCAGCCAAGGCCGCCCCGATCGCACAGCAGGCGAGCAAAGGCACCGCCAATGATGCCGCTCAGTCTGCGAAGGAAGCAAGCGATGCGCTGGCTGAAGCAGGCCAAGTGAAGCCCCCTGCTGACAAACAAGATCAAAAGGAAGCGGCTAAGAAAGCGCGCGAACTGGCTGATGCACTTAAGGATGCGGCTGACAAACTCAAGCAAACACAGAAGCAGGCGGAAGCCGCGCTGGATCGGCTGCGCAAGGAAGAAGGCAAGGCCACAGCGACACTTGCAGTGGGCAGTGCCGACGCGAAAGAACGACAGCAGGCCGCAGAGACATTACTCCACTCGCGCAGTCGTCAGGAAGCTGCCAAGCGCGCCGCAGCAGAAGCAAAGGATGCCGGGCAGAAAGCACAGGCTCTTGCCGATGATGCGCAGAAGATGGCGAGCGACTTATCGCAGAGCGCTGATGCAGGAAAGAATGCCATCGCCGATGCCAAGGAGGCGCAGCCGAAGATTGCACAGTCGTTGGATGATGCAAAAAAAGACCTGGCCCGCGCGGCACTCCATGAAGAGCGCGCTGACAATGATGCCGCTGCCACGAAGCTGTCGCAATCGCAAGAGAACATGCAGACGAAAGCGGGCAAAGCCATCGATGATGCGGCCAAGGCGCTGGCTAAATCAGAAGCCCCCGCTGGAGCTCAGGCCGCTGTCGCCAAGGCTGGTGAATCGCTCAAGGAACAAGCCGATGCTTTAAATCAGATGTTGCAACAGTCATCGCCTGCGGGTTTGAAGAAAGATGCAGCAGGCAATCAGCCCGGCAACTCGCCCAATCCAACCGCACAAGATGAAGCCGCAGCGAAGTTGATGGCGAGAGCGCTCGATGCATTAGATCGCGCCGAATCTAATCCTGCGGGTGATAAGCCTCCATCATCGCCTTCATCATCACCCGCATCATCACCGGGCAGTTCTGCAGGTGCATCGCCATCGCCTTCTCCTGCATCACCATCACCGCAAGAACAAGCCGCGCAGGCACTAGAACAAGCCGCAAAAGCACAAGCCCGCGCCATGGCCCAGTCGCGTCAACCCGCTCCATCAGGCAGCGACGCTGGCAACGAATCGCTCGCTTCCAAATCGCAAGGCTCACCCTCCGCCGGCTCCTCCAAAGGCGACAAGGGCCAATCCCCCGGCGGCACCGGCGAAGGCGCACCCGCATCAGGTGAACCAATGCCCGGCAGTCCATCCAAGCCCGGCGATCCCAGTGCGTCAGGCACCGGTCAAAGCGGCAACGGCAACCGCGGTAACGCTTCCGCTGGCACTGCCGATCTGCCTGAGCTTGATCCCGCAAAGCAAGGCGAGTGGGGCAAACTTCCGCCGCGCCTTGCACGTGATCTGCTCGAAGGTCAGCGCGAAGAAGTGGCAGCGGAATATCGCAAGCAAGTCGAAGCGTACTTTCGCGCAATTGCGCAGAAGGCGCGAGTGAAATAGTCTTCTTCGACTGGTGAAACACAGCCAAGCAAGGATCAAAGCGAAGCCGCGAGCGGCTGGGGAATAGCGAACGAAACGGAAATCATCCATGAATCGCAGGCAATTCATCACAAGCACTTCGCTCGCTGCCGCTCTGCTGGCAACGATGGATCGCCGCGTGTTTGCGCAGGATGAAAAGCTTCGCCCTTTGCTCAAGCGCGAGAAGGTCGATGATCAGATCGATCTGGCGATTCAGTATCTGAGCACGAAGCAAAATGAAGATGGCTCGATCTGCGATGCTGATTTCGCGAAGCTGGCGATGACCAGTCTCGCTGTGCTCGCGCTGCTTTCTGTCGGGCATTTGCCTTCAGATAAAACGACGCAGGGCCAGATGATTCGCCGAGCGCTGGCGTATGTGCTTCGCCCCGAGCGACAGGCCAAAAACGGCTACTTCGGCCAGTCCGACAATTCCCGAATGTACGGCCACGGCATCACCACGCTCATGCTCGCCGAGATCGCCGGCATGGGCCTCGATGATACACACGACAAACTCGTCATCGATCGCCTCAATAAAGCCCTCGATCTCATCATCCGTTCTCAGGCCATCAAAAAAGACGCTGCAAATCAAGGCGGCTGGCGCTACGAACCTGACTCGATCGACTCCGATCTTTCCATCACCGTCTGGCAGGTGATGGCTCTGCGCTCGGCGAAAAACGCTGGCATCGAAGTGCCTTCGTCCGCCATCGACAGTGCTGTGAAGTACGTTCGTTCAACCTACAAATCTCATCGCGATGCCAACGGCAACCCCACCGACAAAGCCAGCGGTTTCGCCTATGTCCCCAGCAGTACGGTGACCTATTCCTCCGCCACAGCAGGCATGCTGGCGATGCAGGTGTGTGGTCACTACGACGCACCCGAAGTGAAGGGTGCCACCGAATGGCTGATCACGCATCGGCCGGAACTCAAGTGGGGCGAGCAGTGGTTTTTCTATGGCACCTACTACTTCGCACAAGGCATGCACCAAGTGGGCGGCCCGATCGCGGAGGATGCTCGCCGCGAAGTGGAACGTGTGCTGCTCCCGCAACAGCGCAAAGACGGCTCATGGCCCGCCACCGAAAGCGGCTCGATTTACTCGACTTCGCTGGCTATTTTAAGTCTGTCGGTGAAGTATCACTATCTGCCGATTTATCAGAGATAAGCGAAGCGACGTCATTGCAACTGACAACGCAGCGCTCACCGATCCTGCAAGCGAAACTGAATCGATCTGCGAATCCGTTGCCATGGCGGTGATGGATTGCTCACGCGGCTCGCCTAATTGCTCCACCGCAAGCAGAGGCTGAGTAGGAGGCATATTCTCCTTTGGCATTGTGTTCGTCTTTTGTGGTTCCATCATTGGCGTAAAGTCATCGAGATCATCTCCCTCAGATGTGAGCACTCGATCCGCCATGTGATCATCTCACGGGCGGCCTCGCCGTTTCTGGGCTCAAGCTTCATAACGCCGCAAAACCCGGAGAACATTAATCCATGATCGACCAACCACCACCGACAGAACCGGCGCTGGCTGAATTAATCTGCGCGAATCGGCTGGGATAGGTTACGGCCATGTTCAGATGACATGACTCTAGCAACCCGTATTCACCACCTGCAATTTTTGACGCGACGAGCAATCTTTAGCGGCCTAGAAGCATTTATTTTTGTTCTTGCGATCTTCATTGCATCATCCAAGTCACTATGAGGCAGCCCATTTTTCTCAAAATACGACGTACAGCAAACCTACTTCATTATTTAGCTTGACACGTGAACGAACTTGGATTAACTTATTAAAAGTTGACAGAGATGTCAGGTTCCTGAGTTCCTATTCAATCAAGTTTTCCCATCCCCCACTTCCTTTCTAGGAGAATAATCTATGTTTACGAAGAAGCATCAAAAGCTCCCCTTGTGCGCATCGGCGATCGCAGCGTCGCTGTTTGCCGCGTCACCCAGTCAGGCGGCTCTGGTCGCCTACTACCCGCTTGATGGCAACTTTAATGATGTCGTTGGCGGCTTCAACGGCACGCCGACGAACGGTCCGACCTTCACGGCAGGTGCCAAAGGTCAAGCCGCCTCATTCAACGGCTCCAACCAGTTCGTATCGCTGACCAGCGGTGCGAATCTCGCCTTGGGTGGCAACACTTGGACGGTCTCCGCGATCATTAACTCCGATGTACTCTCAGGTGACAAGGCTGTCTTGGGTAACGAAGGTCCCAACGGAACGAACCAGCAACTCCACCTGATTTCGCGCGGCACCGGCCTTCATCTGGGCTTGTTCGGCAACGATCAGGGGCCCAACGGAACGCTCACCACCGGCAATTTTACGCATGTCGCATGGCAGTTCGATAACGGCACCATGCGGAACTACATCAACGGAGTCCTGGTCGGCTCAGGCGGCGGCAAGACGGCATTCTCTGCTACCGGTGCTGCTAAAACCGTCAACATGGGCAAGTGGAATAACACCAACTTCTTCGACGGTCTGATCGATGATGTGGCCTTCTATAACACGTCCCTCACCGCAGCCGACGTCATCCACCTAGCACAAGGCGGCTCGGCGACCAAACTGCTTTCAGATTCCATCGCCAATCAACCCACCGGCTGGATCTCGGAAACCTTCCGCCGTGTCGGCAATGCCGTCATCAACAACCTCGCCGATGCTGACAACGCCATCAATAGCGGTGTGTCTCAAGGCTCTGGCGCGTTCAACACCGTCAACTTCCTCAACAGTGGTGGAGATGGCGACTTCGGCGGTGGCGTTCAGCCTGCGGGCCTCGTTAGTGCCATTGATGATTTTGCGGTCAAGTCCACCGGCTTCCTTCAGGTCGGCCTCAACGGCAACTTTGTGTTCCGCGTCAACAATGACGATGGTGCACGCCTTCGAATCGATCTGAACCAGAACGGCATCTTCGACGCGAACGAAAACGTCATTATTGATGATGTCTTGGCTGCCCCTCACAACAAGGACAGTTCTGTTCTCGCACTGCTCAAAGGCCAGTACATGATCGAGCATGTCTGGTTCGAGCGGGGCAGCGGTGCGGAAGGTGAACTCTCGCTGAACTTCAATGGCGGTGCGTTCCAACTCTTTGGCAACCCGACCGCTGGCGGTAACACCGGGTTCAATAACTACGGCGCTTACGTCACGCAAACGCAGATCATCCCCGAACCTGCCACGCTCAGCCTCATCGGCCTCGCCGGTCTGGGCCTGATGCGTCGTCGTCGTCGCGCCTGATTCCGAAGCCTTGAAAATGACAAAACGCTTTATCTCTCACAACCCCTGGGTTTACGCCCGGGGGTTGTTTATTGGTGCAGCATCAGGTTACGTTCGTTCGCCAAGGCGAACGGCAAAATCGGGCGGAATCAATCATCCTCAATGGTCGCTGTCATGCGGGGGAAACTCCGTGTTATCATGCTCCGCTTTCCAACTCACCCGCCTCAACCCTCTGAACCCGAAACTCGAAACGAATTACGCCATGGCCAACGAATCCACCGCGATCATTTACTCCATGATCGGCGTCGGCAAGACGCACGAAAAAAAGCAGGTCCTCAAGGATATTTACCTTTCCTTCTACTACGGCGCGAAGATCGGCGTGCTCGGTCTCAATGGCTCAGGCAAGTCCACGCTCCTTCGCATCATGGCCGGCATCGATACGCAGTACGACGGCAAGATCAACAAGTCCAACAACTACACGATCGGCTTCCTCGAACAGGAGCCCAAATTTGACGAAACCAAGACCGTCAAGGAAATCGTCCAGCAAGGCCTCAAGCCGATCTACGATCTGCTGGCCCAGTACGACAAGATCAACGAGCGATTCGCCGAGCCGATGGATGATGATGAGATGAATCGCCTGCTTGAAAGGCAGGGCGAGCTTCAGGAAAAACTCGATCACTGCAAAGCGTGGGAGATCGATTCGCAGCTTGAGATGGCGATGGATGCGCTGCGCTGTCCGCCCGGTGATTCGCCGGTGAAGCATTTGTCTGGTGGTGAGAAGCGCCGCGTGGCGATGTGCAAGTTGCTGCTGGAGAAGCCTGACATTCTGCTGCTCGATGAGCCGACCAACCATCTCGATGCTGAGAGCGTGGCGTGGCTGGAAAAACATCTGCATCACTACGAAGGCACAGTCATTGCGGTGACGCACGATCGCTACTTCCTCGACAACGTGGCGGGTTGGATTCTGGAACTGGACCGCGGGCATGGCATTGCTTGGAAAGGCAATTATTCCTCGTGGCTGAGCCAGAAAAAATCCCGGCTGCAAATCGAAGAAAAGGTCGAAAGTCAACGGCAGAAAATGCTGACCCGCGAAATGGAATGGGCCAGCAAATCGCCCTCTGGTCGTATGGCGAAAAACAAAGCCCGCATCTCTGCCTACGAAAAAATGGTCGAGCAGAATCAGCAGGAAAAAGCCGCTGAAATCGAAATCTATATTCCCCCTGGCCCGCGCCTGGGCACTGTCGTTGTCGATGCCAAAGGTCTTAACAAAGGCTTTGGCGATCGCCTGCTCATGGACGGCATCGAGTTCTCACTTCCCCCCGGCGGCATCGTCGGCATCATCGGCCCCAACGGCGCGGGTAAGACCACGCTCTTTCGCATGATCACCGGCGAAGAAAAACCCGACAGCGGTACGCTCCGCGTCGGCGAAACCGTCAAGCTCGCTTATGTCGAGCAAGGCCGAAACATGGATCCGAGCAAGAGCGTCTGGGACATCATCTCCGATGAACAGGAATTCATGATGCTCGGGAGTGTCCGCGTCAACAGCCGCGCTTATGTTGCACGCTTTGGATTCACCGGTTCCGATCAACAGAAAAAAGTCGGCATCCTCTCCGGCGGCGAACGCAATCGCGTCCACCTGGCCACCATGCTCAAGAGCGGTGCTAACGTGCTGCTGCTCGATGAACCGACCAACGATCTGGATGTCAACACCATCCGCGCACTCGAAGAAGCGCTGGAAAATTTCGCCGGCTGCGCCGTCATCATCAGCCACGATCGCTGGTTCCTCGATCGCGTCGCTACGCACATCCTTGCGTTTGAAGGCGAAAGCAAAGCGGTCTGGTTCAACGGCAACTGGTCTGCTTACGATGAAGATCGTCACAAGCGACTGGGCGCCGAGGCTGATCAACCTCACCGCATCAAGTACCGCAAACTCACTCGCATCTGATGCGCTGCACAAGGCCATCGCAAATGACTTTTTCATATTCCCCTCCCTCCTAGGGAGGGGCTAGGGGAGGGTCGAGCGCTCAGTAAAAAAATATAAGTCGTAGTGCTGTTGATCATCGAAAATCCAATCCCCCCATGCTATGACTGATGCGATGCACAACATCCCCGCCGACTTCCCGCACCTTCAGCTACGCGACTCCGGCACGCATGGCCTGGGCGTTTTCGCCACCGCTCCCATCGCCAGCAGCACCCTCGTCATCACCCATCGCGGCATCGCCCGTTCAATCACGATCGTCCCCGATGAGATGCGCGCCATGCAGATCGGCCCAGGCCTTTGGCTCTGCCAGGATGTTGACAACGATTCGCCCGACAATTATCTGAATCACAGTTGCCAGCCCAACGTCGGCTTCACCCAAGGCACGCTCTCCATGTACGCCTTGCGCGACATCGACGCGGGCGAAGAAATTCTTTGGGATTACTCAACCTCGATGAATGAACCGGGTTGGCGCGTCAAATGCTACTGCGGAGCAGCTCAATGCCGCGGCGAAATTCGAAGCCACTGCGACCTGAGTGAAGCACAGAAAGCCAGACTGCGACCACTCACATTGGCCTACCTGCGGGAGTGAGCGTGTTGTTCCATTAGCACCGGCCTCAGGCCGGTGCTAATGGAACGATAGACGTGAATCGTTTGCCACGATCAAACGCACACCCGTTAAACACCCCTTCTTGGCTTTTGCCTTGCAGATTCCTTGCAATTCCAACCGATGATATGGGAGGTAGGTTTCAGGCGATGACTCTGGCACTCGCTGAGCGTGGTCGCCTAAAAACTCCCGCGAACGCACAATCTTAAGTGGCTTTATAAAATACACTTGCAATACGCCGTGCAATCCCGCATGATTTTCGGGCCAATCTCGGCTATGCTACGCTGTTCCGCTTTGTTTGGCGGAGTTGACATGAACCGGTGCCATGGAATGCACCCAACCCTGAGAAATGACCCCGTGACCCAAGGAGGGGCTAGGCGAAAGACCGACCGAGCTGGAAGAAAACCGCCCGGAGGAATGGCCGACCGGACGATCCGGGGAGCATCTGAATCGCCCGCCAGTAACGATAATGTCTGCCACATTGCCAGAGAACCCGACCCTGCCTCTTGAACATGATGAACCTACCGGGGCAAAGCCGACCCACGGACAGGAGTCCGACGGCGCTATGCCATCGGCCGCGCCATCCGCATCGCCTGATTCGTCGTCATCCGCATCGGCTTCCTCATCCTCGCGTGGCTCTGATGGTGCGCGGGATCAGTCTGCGCCGGAGCAGCCGCCGCGCTTGAGCCTGACCGATTTCATGGATATCGAAACGCTTCAGGAAGTGCAGGACAGCTTCACCGCCCTGACGCAGTTCTCGACGATCTTCCTCGATGGAGATGGTCAACCCGTCACGCAGCCAACTGATACACATCGCCGAATCAAAAGCGATCGCGTGCTCGATTTTCTTCTGACCGATGATCTGCCATCGATGGGCACTCCCGCTGGTGGATACGTCGCACCGATCGTTGTCGAAGGCCAGGTGCTTGGTTCAATCACCGTGGCTGCGCCCAAAGCAGATGGGCCGGTGCCTTCGCGTGCTCATCTGGAACAGCTCGCATTGAAACTGGGTGTGCCTGCGGATCAGGTGGGCGATCTGGTGCAGTGCGCTCAGCGCGAGTGTGGCCCAAGCAAAGCTGCCAGTCTTCAGTTTCTTTATCTCTTGGCCAACAGCATTGCTCGCCTCTGCTACGGCGACTTCCAGCTTCGCCGCCGCGTCGAAGAACTGGCCGGCCTCTACAAACTGAGCACTGTGCTCGCCGGTCACCGCAATCTTCAGCACGTGCTCGACACCGCAGTCCAAGCTGCTGCCGATGTGATGAAAGTCAAAGCGGTATCGATTCGTCTGCTCGATGACGCTGGTAGGTCACTCGTGGCCCGTGCGACCTACGGTCTAAGTCCGCAGTACATTCACAAAGGCCCGATTACTGCGGAAAAGAGTGTGATTTTCCGCCGTGCGCTGGCGGGTGAAGTCGTCGTGGTAGAAGATGTCACCAGCGACACGCGCATCCTCTATCAGCAGTACGCCCGTGACGAAGGCCTCGCCTCGATGCTCTGCACAGGCATGCTCTATCAGGATCGGCCCATCGGCACGATTCAGGTTTTCACCGGTGAACCACGCAGATTCACGCGCTTTGAAATCAACCTGCTTCGCGCCATGTCGCAGCTTCTTTCCACTGCGATTCAAAACGCCAAGCTCGATGGCATGCGCCGCGATGCTGAGCGCGTGCAGCGCCAAGTTCGATTGGCTGCCGATGTGCAAAAGCGAATGCTGCCGGGCGAAGTGCCTGTGCTCTTGGGCTTCGATATCGCAGCGCGCTATGTACCCAGTACCGAACTGGGCGGCGACTTCTACGACTTCATCAGCCTCAACGGCAACCTGGGCGTCGCGCTGGGCGATGTCGTGGGCAAAGGCGTCGCAGCCAGTCTGCTCATGGCCAGCGTGCGCGCTTCGCTGCGTGCTTACGCGCAGGATCTATACGACATCGATGAAATCATTCGCCGGGTCAATGTCGCCCTTTCACGCGACACACTCGACAACGAGTTCGCCACGCTTTTCTATGGCGTCATCGATCCCGCCACCAAGCGACTGACCTACTGCAACGCCGGCCACGAAGCCCCGCTGCTCCTTCGCAACGGCAAATTCGAAAAACTCGAGTCCGGCGGCATGATCGTCGGCATCGACGGCGGCCAACACTACGACAAAGGCATCGTTCACCTCAAGCCCGGCGACATGCTGTTGCTCTACACCGATGGCCTCTGTGATGCGCTGAACTTCGATGGCGAGCGCTTCGGTCGCCCCCGCATTCAGCAGGCCATGCTTGCTGCTCGTGAGATGACCACCGCGCACGATGCGCTGAGCCATGTCCTCTGGGAAATGCGCCGCTTCGCCGGCCTCAACGAACGCACCGATGACACCACGCTCGTGATGATCCGTGTGCGCAAGTAATCAATCGGTCGCATCGTGTGGCAACGTGTGGCACTGGCAGGCCGTCGCTCTGGACGGTTTGCCAGTGGCGAAATAAAGAAACTCGAAAGCACCACTGGCAAACTGCTCAAAGCAGCGGCCTGCCAGTGCCACACATTCATGCAGCGATCTTCATCGACCTGTCCCCAAAGCGATCAGCGAACACCGCCTTCGCTTTGGCGGTCACGATGGACCAGTCAAACTTTCTCTCCACCAGCCTCCGCCCCGCCGCTCCCATGCGCTGGCGCAAAGGCTCATCGGCAAGTAGCTGCGTGACCATGCTCGCCAGTTCGCTCTCATTCTCGCAGTCCACCAGTCGCCCCGTTTCCAGTTCGCGCATCGTCTCGCTCGTCCCACCACTCCGCCCCGCCACTACCGGCTTGCCACACGCTTGCGCTTCCACCAGCACCATGCCAAACCCTTCAAAATCCCCTTGAATTTGCACATTGGGCAGCACAAACAGATCGCACTGCTGCATGCAATGTTGAAGTTTCTCATCGCAAGGCTCGCCGACAAACTGCACGTGATGATTCAGTTTTCTCTGTGCAATCATCTGTTCGAGTTCGCTTCGCATCTCGCCTTCACCGACGATCGCATACAGCGCATCGGGAATGCGCTCGATGATCGCAGGCAGTGCCGCGAGCAATCGTGCATGACCCTTGCGAGCCTGAAGGCGACCGACGGTAAGCATCACGCGGCGATCGCTCCAACCCAGTTCACGGCGAATCTCTTCATTGCGCTCAGCGACCGCAAACGCACTCACATCCACACCGGGATGAATGATCTCCAGCCGTGCCGGCTCCACTTGCCACTGTTCCATCAGAATGCGCGCGGTGTTCGCACTGTTGGCAATGAGCACGCGCGCGCCGCGCAGAACCCTGCGCGTCAGAAATGAAAGCTCACGGCTTGTTGCCGCGGTGTTGAGTTCCTCACCATGCACATAGCACGCATAAGGCAAACCAAATCGCAGCTTCGCCATCAACGCAATCAGTCCTTCGGGCAGAAGTCTGCCGCAGTGAATCTGCGTGATTTCACCGCTGCGCACGACGCTGGCGATCTTGTGAAACGCCTGCATGTAGCGACGCGCATGAGAGAACCCTGCCACGCCCCAACTTGGAAATGTCAGATTCATTCGTTCGATAGGCAGATCATGAGTGCGGTCAAAGTGTGATGCGCCAGCGCAATCACCAGCGAGCACCTGCACGCTCCCACGGGGCCAACGGCGGTAGAGTTCCCAAAGCCACCGCCCGCTGCCGCCGTTCTTTGGCGGAAAGACTTCGCTGATGACCAGTGTCCTGTTCATGCGACCTTCCTCAGCGTGGTCGCAACAGTGGCAGACTCATATTGATTGAGCATCGCTTGTGTGTGAGCTTCGAGACTGAAAATGGTTTCGCAGCGTGAGCGCGCTGCTGCACCAAGCGACTGACGCAAAGCCACATCATCAAGCAGTCGCGCAATCGCGGCGGCCAGCGGCACAGGACTTTTTGCGGGGACGAGCAGACCCGTTTTTTCGTGGATGACCATTTCGGGAATGCCGCCCACGTGAGCGCCGATGACAGGCAAGCCATGCGCCATTGCTTCGAGTGTGGCGTTGCCTAGAGGCTCAACATGTGAAGGAACGACGGCGATATCAGCCGCGGCAAGCCACTGATCGACGTTCTTCTGAAATCCTACAAATTTTGGGGAAATATTGAGGAGATTGCCCAGACTCTCCATCTCCTGACGATACGCCCCTTGGCCTGCGAGGTCATCGCCGACGATGACCAGTTCGCCGGGCGCGCGCCCTGATTTCTCTTTGAGAAGCGCCCAAGCTTGGAGCAGATCAGCCACGCCTTTGCGCTCGATGATCTGACCCGCGAACAGAACGGTCGGCTGCTCCGCATTCAATCCAAGCTGCGCTTTGGTGCTCTGGCGATCCGATTCAAGCGCGACCGGCGGAAGCGACAGCCCGTCATAGATGACTGCTCGCGCGCTGTCGGCCAGCATTTTCGATCGTGAGCAAAGATCACCCATCAAAGCCTGCGACACAAACACATGTTTCTCTGCGCCGAACTTATTGAACCAATCGATTGCGCTACTGTCGTAGAGAAAACGGTGATGGCAGATGCGTGTGATGTTTAGTCCACGCGCTGCATCGAAGAAAATTTGCGCGGAAGGAAGATCGTTGGCGTGAACGACATCAATCTGTTCGCGCTTGAAGAAACTGCGCAGCGTAGCGCGTGCTGCGTAGTAGCGCCAGAACCGGCGAAGGCTCGTGTAGATCACCGGAAAATAGTGGCAACGAAAACCAGCGGCTTCATAGCGCTCCATCACCTGCCCTCGCTTGCCCAGCAGAAACACAACTTCGTGCCCTTGATCGCGCAGGCCCATCGCCAGGCGTTCCGCTGCCATCTCGGCACCGCCGATGTAAGGCGCACGGCTAGTGATGCAAACTTTATGCTTGCGATTCAAAGGCTTTTCGCCAGTGATAAACGGAAGCACATCGCGTGACTGATTTTGATTCAGGCTGCCCATCGCTTGTTACTCCGCAGCTTGTTTGTCTGCATTTCGCTGCCGCCCAGAATGTTTGCGTAAATGGCCCGCAGCTTTCGCAGGCTTGCCGCCGGGCTGAACGTGTCAGCCACGCGCTGTCGTCCCGCCGTTCCCAGTTCCTTCCGCTCCGCCCCGTGATCGACCAGCTCTTTCACAGCGATCGCAAGAGCCTTGCGATCACCGGTCTTCACAATCCGCCCCGCGTTACTGACCACTTCCTGCACCGAGCCGCCTTCGTAACCGACGACCGGCACCGAGCAGGCCATCGCTTCGCACACACTGTTGCCAAACGTTTCGTACTCGCTCGTGCTGATGAAGATGTCTGTGCTTGCCATGAGTGGCTCAATCGGTTCAACATGCCCAAGCCAGCGCAGACGATTGCCCAGGCCGGTGAGCGTGATGCGATCGACAAGCTCATCGCGATACTTTTCAAAACCCTTGGGCACACCGCCGGCAATCTGGCCGATGATTCGTTCATCATCGTGCGCCAGTTCTGCAACCAGATCCACAAAGTGATCCAGATTCTTGATCGGCCGTAGCGCGCACGCTGCGGTGAGCACGATCTTGTCATCACTGATTCCCCGCGAAGCCCGCTCTTGTTTTCGTAACGCTTGAACATCGCCGAGCTGATTCAGATCAACGCCCAGCGTAATGATGTGCTGTTTTTCCAGTGGAATAATGCCATGTACGGCTTCGGCACAGTCGAGTTGCTGCTGCCGCGATGTCCAGAGCAGCGCATCAGGCTGACGCGATGATGAGCCGAACGCCCAATGACAGAACGGCCGGGAGATACGGAATCGCACGTGACAGACGATGGGCAGATTCAGCAGTCGTTTGACCATGAGCGCGAAGGGATACACATCATGCTCGTTGCAGTGGATGATGTTCACGCCCTGCTGTTTGGCCCAGCTCGCCAGTCGCCAAGCGTGCCACATCCCAGGCAACGGCCACTTCTTGCTGGGCTTTGGCATCGGCGTGATGTGACAAGGAATCCCTTGCGAAATGAGCCACTGCGACAGCTCGCCCTGAGCTGGCGTCGCCACGCAACCGACCATCGGTGAGCCATCACCGTGCGACAACCACTGGCGCAAGACGCGAGCGGTGGAGCCGAGGTTCGGATTATTGGTGATGATCAGAGGATGCATGAGGGTCACAGGATTCACAAGATTGACGAGTCGAAGAAAATGTGATCAGCCGCTGACGAAGCTGTCATAGCCGAGCTTTTCGAGCATCACTTTGGCGGGTCTGCCGAAGTGTCGAAGCAGTTGGCCTTTGATGGCGTTCTTGATACGGAACTGCTTTTTGCCGGTGATCCAGATGTTCATCTTGGTGTAACCCAGCGAAGGACTGGCCACATGCTTTTCACGAACGATGAAGCGACGATCGAAGCAGTGCTCCGTGAAATAGGCAAGGTGCGCTTCGAGCGGATTGTCATCGTGGCCATCTTGATGCAGGTTGCGCAGCGGGATGTTGACGATGATATTCGAGGCATATTGCAGCATGGTGCTCAGGGCATGAAGCGACTGCTTACGCGTCAGATGCTCGAGCACATCGCCGAAGATCGCCAGGTCGTATTGCTGTGTGTTGTCATCGATCCAGTCCTGAAGCAGGCCCTCTTTCACGTTGTTGTAGATATTGACACGCTCAAGCAGCGCGACAGTCTGCGGGCAACCTTCGACTGCGGTGAGCTCAACATCACTACCCGCAAGATCACGGCAGAGCATGCCCATCTTGCCACGGCCCGCACCGAAATCGACGACGGACTTGGGGCCGATGGCGCGAATCTGATCGCGCACATAGCCCGCCACGATGTCGTCACTGGTGCCACCTTCGTAGGGTTGATTCATAGAAGCCTCTGCCTTCATGCGAGTCTTGGTCGCGATGACTTTCGTTCCAATGCTTCAAGCCGCCAGTTTCCAATCGCAAGGCAGCACGACATAAGCCTGCCTTGAATCGGGTATTTTTCCAGTGCCAAACAGATCAGCGAAGACGACGTCAAATCTTGCCGCGCCATCGACCGCATCAATCATCTCCGGCTGATCGGCGAAAATAATGTCCACGTAATAGGTGCCCGGCGTCAGCGTCAGATTCGGAATCGTGCAGCGAAGCGTGCCTTTGGAAAGATCGCTCAGCACCAGATCCGCGTGATACTGCGTCTGGAAAAGCACGACGTGCTGACCCAGTTCATTGCGAATAGTGATGGCGCATTCGCCCCGACTGACGCCAGCGAGATTGGTCAGATCGAGTTCCAGTTCGAGAGTGCCGCCGCATGGCATGACACCGCCGGCCGAGCAATCACCGGCAAGCCGAATCGCATCAAACACAGGATCGTGATTACATTGCCTGGCGCGCTTGCGCTGAATCAGCGGCACATCGGCCTGCTGGGCGACGGCTTCGTAATACTGACGCACACCTTCATCGACAGTGACGCAGCCTTGCGTGGTGCCGTGATCCAGGACCATGACCTGGGAGCAGAGTGCGCGGATGGAATCCATATTGTGACTGACGAAGAGCACCGTGCGTCCTTCGTTGCGAACCACGTCCTGCATCTTGCCAAGACACTTGCGTTGGAAGGCGACATCGCCGACGGCGAGTACTTCATCGACGAGGAGAATCTCAGGGCGAAGATGGGCTGCGACGGCGAAGGCGAGGCGCACAGCCATGCCGGATGAATAACGTTTCACGGCCAGATCAAGGAATTTTTCTACACCGGAGAAAGCGACGATTTCATCGAAGCTGCGATGGATTTCAGCACGGGTCATGCCGAGGATGGAGCCGTTGAGATAGATGTTTTCACGGCCAGAGAGTTCATTGTGGAATCCGGTGCCCACTTCGAGAAGACTGGCGACACGGCCGCGAATGGCAGCATGGCCTGCGGTCGGATCGGTGATGCGTGAAAGGATTTTCAGGAGTGTTGATTTGCCTGCGCCGTTGTGGCCGATGACGCCGACGACTTGGCCGTGGTCGATGTCGAAGGAGACATCGCGGAGAGCGTGGAAGGTGTCGCGGTTTCTACGAGCGGCAGCCGCTGCCGGGTCACGGCGAAGCAGGCGATGCGTTGCAGAGGTGATCGCTTCACGCAGCGTGGATCCAGCGAGAAGCCCACTGCCCATGCGGTAGGACTTGCTCAGGTTTCGGGATGTGATGGCGGGAGGCATTTAAGATCGGGTGTCGGGTGTCGGGTGTCGGTTGTCGGTTGTTAAGGGCAATGATTTGTGATTTGAAATTTGCGATTTGAGAATTGGCCAGCAGGCTTTCTCACACCACATCTGCGAAGCGTCTTTCGGTGCGGTGGAAGTAGATAAGGCCCAAGAAGAGAAGGACGCACGAGGCGAGTGTGGAGAGTGCCCACGCGCTGTAGTTGACGGTTGTTCCAAGCACGGCTGCGCGGAAGGCTTCGATGGTGCCGCCCATCGGGTTCAGTTGCAGGAGCCATTGCCACTGCGGCGGAACGATGGTGACCGGGAAGATGACCGGCGTCACGAAGAACCACAGTTGCAGCATGAAGGGCACGACGTAACGAAAATCGCGATAGGCGACGTTCAATGCGGAGAGCAGCAGGCCAACGCCCAGCGCGGCGATGAGCATGGTCAAGGACAGCAGAGGCAGCAGCGCGAGCTGCGCGGTGACGGGCACGTCGTACCAGACCATCATGGCGACGAGCACGAGCGCGGAGACGATCAGATCGATGGCGGGCACGCCGATGGAGGCGATGGGAACGATGAGACGCGGGAAGTAGATTTTCCGCAGCATCGGAGCGTTATTGACGAGGCTCATCGATGCGGCTGCGACGGCACCGGAGAAGAATGTCCACGCGAGCATTCCGGAGAAAAAGAAGATCGGATAAGGCACGGACACTTTCGCGGCGACGCCCAGCAGCCTTCCGAAGAAGACACTGGCGACCGCCATCATGGCCAGCGGCTGAATGATGGCCCATGCGGCACCGAGCACGGTCTGCTTGTAACGCACCTGGACATCGCGAAGCATGAGAAACCAGAGCAGGTCGCGATAACGCCAGAGTCCGGAAAGATCGATCCGTTGCCATCCGTGGCGCGGTTCGATGGTAGTGATCTGCTCGCTCAAGGGAGCGGTGCTGTCGCTGAGCGATGGCGCATCAGTGCTGTCCACGGAAGCCGTGGCCACTTGCGAGCATTGTGCGTCCATCGCCGTCATGCAGATCACCGTTTCTGTTTGATCGAGTTCGGCTGAGCCTTCAATCCCATCGTGGATCGATACAGTCGGCACAACCCTCACAGTCGATATCGACGTCATAGGCAACTCGCTTTAGGCACAGACAGCGCCGGCCAGGCGGGTTTCATTCCCCATGCAGATTCCGATGATTCCGAAGTTAGGAGGTGTAACGATTGTGCCGATGGTAGCGCGGGGGCCAATCGAGTGATCACGCTGCACCAAACACCACACGACACGAGCAACACCATGTCTCTAATGCGAATGATTCCACCTGCGACACGCAAGGCCGCCAAGCGCTGGCTCGGGTTTGAAATGAACTATCAGCCACAGGTCTGCATCGAGCGGCAGATGCTCGGTAGCAATGATGGCGTGTGGTGCGTCAGCCCGCGAACGCTACGTCGTGATGCGATTGTCTATTCGTTTGGCATCGGCACTGATATCTCATTTGATCTTGCGCTCATCGAGCAGCATGGCGTGACCGTGCATGCATTTGACCCCACGCCCAAGTCGCTCGATTGGTTGGCCACGCAAGATGTTCCCTCTGAGATGAATGTGATTCCCTGTGGCCTTGCAGATTACGACGGCAAGGCTCGCTTCAATCCGCCCGTTGATTCAAACCATGTTTCGCACACCATGCTCAGTCGCCCTGCGACAGAAGCTGCTGCGATTGAAGTGGAAGTCCGCCGCCTTGAAACGATCATGCACGATCTGCAACATGATCAGATTGATCTACTGAAGATGGATATCGAAGGCGCGGAATATGACGTGCTCGATGACATGATGCAGTCGGACATCAAGCCACGCCAACTGCTCGTCGAGTTTCACCATCGCTTTCCAGGCGCGGGCACTCGCCCAACCCATGCAGCTATTCGTCAGCTTAAAACGGGCGGATATCGACTGTTTCACATTTCGCAAAGTCAGATGGAATTCAGCTTCATCCATCAATCGGAGCTGCGCGGGTGAGTGACGTGCTTGCCAATTCGAAAACGCTCCGCGCTGCACTCGTGCTTCTTGCATTGAGCGTTACTGCGCTGGCAGCCTATCTGCACAGCGGCGGACTGCATGATGTCATTGCCTGGGACGAAGCAAACTACACGTTCGCTGCCAAGGAAGGCATCATTGCCAACGCGCTTGAACTGGGAGAACTCAGCAAGCTGCGCCATCGTCATGCACCGCTGATGTGTTACACCATCACGCTCAGCACCGCGATCTTCGGCAACGATGAGTGGGCCATTCGATTGCCTGCGGTTCTCGCCTGTGCCGTCTCGTGCGGATTGCTCGTGCTGATCGCTTTCGATCTGGCGCGCGGGCAATCCTATTTGACTCGTTTGATGTGTGGCGTCATCGCCGGCCTTGTACTAGCGACGTCACCTGCATCGATTGAACTGGCGGGCGTGATTCAGCCACACTCGTTTGTGATTCTTTTTCTACTACTGAATCTGTGGACGCTTGGTCGCTATCTGCGTGATTTGAAGCGATCCGATGCGCTGCTCTTTGGGCTGTCGCTGGCGGGGCAGTTTGTCACGATGGAATATGGGCCGGTGATTCTCTGCCTGGCTCTGCTGTCGGTTGCGCTGGCGCAGCCGGCGCTGCTGTTTGACGGCAATGCAACCATGCCCGGTTCTGTGCGCGATGCCTTGAAGATGCTCGTGCAATTGCCGCGTCAGATGCACCGTGACATCAAACACGCCGCAGTGATCTGTCTTATCGCGACAGCCATCCTCTGGCCCGCTGGTGTTTTTCTGCTGGGCATTCCTTTCAATTTCGTTTTCTTTCTGCTCTACGCTGCCAATGGACACCCCGTTCTGTTTCGCGGCGAGATGCATCTGCATGTGCCCAAGTACGCCTATGCCTACTGGTATGCGCTGGACTATCCGCTGCTGCTGGCGGGCATGATCATCGCCATCGTGCTCATTGGCTACTGGGCAATGAAGCAGCGATCCGCAGTGGCAGTGATGCTGATGGTGTTCACCTTCGGACTCACCGCTTCGGTGCACGGCGCGCACATCATGCAGCTCTGCAAGTCCATCTTTCTGGTGCCGCCCATTGCGCTGGGTGGCCCGATCGCTTTCGCTGCCATTGCAAGCAGATTGTCTGCGCCGCGCAGATTATGGTTCGCAGCGGTGGCGATGAGCGTGGCTGTGATGTCGATCATTGGTGCGCAGACGATGCCCATGTCACGGGCGGATGATCCGAATCTGAAGCTCGTGAAGATGACCAAGCTCATCGCCGAACAAGCCTCGCCTGACGATCACGTACTGGCGCAAGGCTGGCCGATGGTGCGATACCTGCTGCATCTGAAAATGAATCGGCCAGACATTCAAGTGGCACCGTACGACCCTCGCAATTATGAAAGCGACAGGCTTGGCGAACGACTTGAATCACATGAATTCAACTGGGCGATCACCATCGGCCCCACCACAACCGCTAACAGAAACTGTAAGGCACTGGCCGCTCTGCGACACGCATGGCCAATCGTCAGCGACCTGAGTTTGGAAGATCGTGAGTATCGCGTCTATCGAGCACCGCAATCCATTCACACGCAGAAACACGAAAAGCCCTCGATGTTTACAGCTGCCAAGAACGATACAACTTTGAAGGAGCACCAACGATGAACTCTCAAACCCTCACGTTTCCCTCGGGCAATGACACAACGATGGAGCCGACCGCTGCGCCTCGCGGCACCGATGTCATCGATGAATCACTTGATCTCATCGAGGATCTCTATGAGTACAACCACTGGATCTTCAGCCGTGTTCGCCCCTTCCTTGGTCGCGAGATTCTGGAAGTCGGCAGCGGCACGGGCAACATCACGCGCTTCCTCTCGATGGTGGCCAGTCGCGTCGTGGGCATTGAACCGGTCCCCAGTTTTACAGAGCGATTTCGCGAGAAGCTAAGCCACATGAAACATGTGAGCTGTGCCGAAGGTTTTCTGCATGACTATCCCAAGCCAGTGAGCGATACGGATCGCTTTGACACAGCCATCAGTTGCAATGTGCTCGAGCATATTGAGGATGATGTTGCCGCGCTCAAGGACATGTCTGATCAACTGCGCGTTGGCGGGCGTGTGATCATTTTCGTTCCCGCCGGGCCAATCGCGTTTGGCAAACTGGATGAAGAGCTTGGTCACTACCGACGGTACACCAAGCGCTCGCTGCGGCAGGCGATGGAAGAGGCGGGACTGGTATGGGAGTACGGTCGCTACACCAACATGATCGGGCTGGCGGGCTGGTGGTTTAATAGTGTTGTGCTTCGTAAGAAGCTGGTGCCCGCGAAGCAGGCGAAGGCGTTTGACAAGCTGGTGCCGCTGATCAGTGCGGTGGAGCGGGTGTTGCCTGTGCTGTTTGGGCAGAGCGTGGTGGGTGTGGCCCGCAAGGCGGCGTGAAGCGCAGCGAGGACGCCGCGGCTATGAAATAAAAAACTCCGCCAGCGCGAGCTGACGGAGTTTTTAATTTATAATTTGAGAGCGGGCTATGAGGGCAACTGGATTACCAGCGACCGCCGCCACCACCGCCGCCGCCTTCAGTCTTGGGGCGAGCTTCGTTGACGTTGAGCGCGCGACCTTCGAAATCCTGGCCGTTGATCGCATCGATCGCGGCGCGGGCTTCGTCATCGTTGCTCATGGTGACGAATGCGAAGCCGCGGGGACGACCGGTTTCACGATCGTTGACTAGCGCGACTTCATCGACGGTGCCGTGCTGACCGAACAGGTCGCGCAAGGTGTCCTCCGTGGTCTTAAAGGACATGTTTCCAACGTAAATCTTCATAGCGACTCTCCAAAGGTGTGGCACTGGGCGCTCTACTGTTTTTTCTTTGGAGAGGAGCCTGGGTGTCACGAGATTTAGGACTAGACCAGCGACTCTCGCTGATCGACTTACCCATTATCTCAAATGGTAAATCAGTTGTAAAGTCGATTTCATATTCATCCCAGTGAGCGCATGGGACCTTTACCAGCCTCATACTCACCGCGCCCCAGCGAATGGCCCCAGAAGATTCCCTCCGCCTTCTACCATCGAATCATCTATAATCGACGGTTGCTCCACGATGGCCCCGCTCACGACTGATTGACCATGGAACTTCAGCACACGATCGCCAAACCTGTGACGCTCACCGGGAAGGGACTCTTCTCCGGCATCGATGTCACCATGACCTTGCGGCCCGCAGCTGAAAACCACGGCATCGTTTTCGTCCGCACCGATCTTCACGATGCGCAAATTCCCGCACTGGTCAGCAACGTTGTCAAACGCGATCGGCGAACGACCATCCGCAAAGGCGATGCTTCAGTCGATACCACCGAGCACTGCATGAGTGCGGTGGCCGGCCTGAACATTGACAATCTCATCATCGAACTCAACGCGGTGGAAGTACCCGCGCTCGACGGCTCAGCGAAACCGTTTCTCGAAGCTTTGGAAAGTGCGGGCATCGTCGAACAGGAAGCAGAGCGAAGGCGGGTGCGCATCACTGAGCCGATCGTTGTGAGACAAGGTGATGCGATGGCGATGGCGATGCCTTCCGATGAGCCGGGCATGCAGGTGGTTTACGATCTGGATTACGCGAAGGTGCAAGCCGTGGGCAGACAACTGCGTGCCTTCGATCTTCGTAACGGCGACTACGCTCACGAGATTGCCCCCGCTAGAACCTTCTGCCTGGAGCACGAAGCCCGCGCCATGAAAGCCGCAGGCATCGGCGCTCATCTGAGCGAAGATGAAGTGCTCGTCATCGGCACCGCCGGCCCGCTGGGCAGCAATCGCTTCCGCTATCCCGATGAACCGGTGCGCCACAAGATCGTCGATCTCATCGGCGATCTCTATCTTCTGGGCGCTCCGATTCAAGGACGCATCATCGCTTTCAAGTCAGGCCACTCGCTCAATCACGCCTTGGTGCGCGGCATCATCAAGCAGATGGCTGGCGGCATTCGACAAGACCTGGCAACGTCGCAAACCGTCTTCGATATCCGCAAGCTTTCGCGCATGCTGCCGCATCGTTATCCGATGCAGTTGGTCGATCGTGTCGTGCTCATCGAAGGCGACCATCGCGCGGTGGGCATCAAGAATGTCACGATCAACGAGCCGTTCTTCCAGGGGCACTATCCGGGTACGCCGATCATGCCTGGCGTTCTCGTAGTCGAAGCGATGGCGCAGCTTTCGGGCGTGCTCATCGGGCAGAGCCTGGAACACACCGGCAAACTCGCGGTGCTGCTGTCGCTGGATCGCGTGAAGCTGCGAAAGCCGGTGACGCCTGGCGATCAGCTGATTCTTGAGGCGGAGGCGATTCGCGTGCGCAGCCGTATCGCTCACATGAAGTGCAAGGCTTACGTGGGCAAAGACCTCGCCGCTGAAGCAGAAGTGAAGTTCATGCTGGTCGATGATGAGCAGCAGCAGGTTTGAGATGCTTCCACGCCATTAGCCCCGGGCTAAGCCCGGGGCTAATGGCGTGGAAGCAGTGCGTAATAAACCTTGCTTGAATCCATCCTCGCGGCGCGGTACGGTATGACATGCCCATCCAACCGCCCAACCCGTCACCAGAGCCTGAAAACAACGTCGAAGAGATGCTCGCTTCCGTGGGTGCCGCAAGCCACGAAACCGAATTTTTCAACCCGATTCCACCCGGATATCGCCACGGCCATCACAAATATGTGATCGTTTTGGGCACCGTTATGTCCGGCCTTGGCAAAGGCATCTTCGCCAGCTCGCTCGCCAAGCTTCTCAAAAATAAAGGCCTCTCCGTCGCCCCCATCAAAATGGAGGGCTACCTTAACATCGACTCGGGCACGCTCAATCCCTACCGCCATGGCGAAGTCTTCGTTCTCGACGATGGCACCGAAACCGACATGGACCTAGGCACCTACGAGCGCATGCTTGAGCAGGACCTCACCCGCGACAACTTCGTCACCTCCGGCCAAATCTTCCGCAAAGTGCTCGATAAGGAACGCCACGGCGGATACCTGGGCCGAGATGTGCAGATGATCCCGCACGTCACCGGCGAAGTGAAATACCGATTGCGCGAACTGGCTGTGAAGCAGAATGCGGATGTCGTCTTCGTCGAAGTCGGCGGCACCGTCGGTGATTACGAGAACGGCTTCTATATTGAAGCGCTCCGCGAACTCGCTTTCGAAGAAGGTCCAAACTCGACGTGTTTTGTCGCGCTGACTTACGTCATCGAACCGCAGGCACTGGGTGAGCAAAAATCCAAAGCGGCGCAGCTCGGCCTCAAGAAAGTAATGGAAGCGGGCATTCAGCCTCACATCGTGGCCTGCCGCGGCAAGAACCCGGTGCGCGAATCCGTGCGCGAGAAGATTGCGATGTTCTCCAACGTGAAGATGGACTGCGTCTTCTCGATGCACGATCGCGATTCGATTTATCAGATTCCCGATGCGATGCACGATGCAGCACTGGATCGCCAGGTGCTTTCGATTCTCGATCTGCATGACCGCACCAACCCGATGGTCGAAGACAAAGCCCGCGAACAGTGGAACTGGTTCATGACTCGCATGACCAGTCCGCGCAAGCACAAAATCAAAGTCGGCATCACCGGCAAATATGCTGCCCTTCGCGATGCCTACGCCTCGATTGATAAAGCACTGGAACACTGCGCAACGCACCTGGGTGCAGAGCTTGACCTGCAATGGTTCGACACCACGGAGATGCCTGCGGGCAAGGAAAATGAAGAGGCGACGAAACTCCTCGAAGGCCTCGATGCGGTGATCGTGCCCGGCGGCTTTGGTGTGCGAGGTACGGAAGGCAAGATCGCCTGCGTAAGATACTGCCGTGAGAATAAGGTGCCTTATCTGGGCATCTGTCTTGGCTTTCAGATGGCAGTCGTCGAATATGCACGCAATGTCTGCGGCCTCGACGGCGCCCAGACAACCGAGTTTGATCCCAAAGCAAAGCACCCGGTCATCGACATTCTGCCCGAACAGAAAAAGATCGAAGGCCTGGGCGGCAACATGCGGCTAGGCGGCAAGGATGTGCTCGTTTCTCCCAACACACTGGCTGCATTTCTCTTTGCGGAACAGGCGGTCGGGAGTAAGAGTCCCGAGTCCAGAGTCCGCAGTCCCGAGTCTTCTGGCCGTGGGTCTTCAAAGAAGAGCGAATCGCGAAGAAGCTCTCACGACCCCGGTCTTCTTTCTTATTCGACGACGCGCATCGAAACGCCTTCCGCCCCCTTCCTGATTCGTCAGCGCTTTCGTCATCGCTACGAAGTTCACCCCGATTACATCACCCGGCTCCAAGAAGCTGGCCTGATTTTCTCCGGTCGTCATCCGGTGCATCCGATCATGCAGATCCTGGAACTGCCACGGACTGGCCCGCATGCGCATCCCTATTTCATCGGTGGTCAGTTCCATCCTGAACTCATGGGCAGACCGCTGCGACCTCAGCCGATGTTCCTAGGCTTGGTCGCCGCAGCGATTCGCCACTCCAACCCGACAATCGCGTCGGACCTCATCAGCTCGCGCTGGCTCCCAGCGGTGGAGAATGAAAAGCTGGCGACTGCGGGAACGTGAAGCGACAAAACCAACTTGCATTTATGGAGCCGGGTCTTGGTGATCCGGCTCATTTATTGGCCTTCGTGCTTCACTGTGAACCGTACCCACTTCTCAAAACCCACGACGGAGTAGGCAACGAGGCCTACGAGAACGATGTGAAGCCAAGCCTGAGCTGATATCGGCGCTGTGTGGAAAAGGCGGTTCATCACGGGCAGATAGGTAAGCGCCAACTGCGCCGCAAGCATGCTGCCGATGCCAATGAAGAGCCAGCGATTGCTAAGCCAGCCGATGTGCCAGATGGAGTGCGTGAGGGAACGACAATTCAAGAGATAAAACATCTCCACTACAACGATGACATTAATCACCATCGTACGAGCTTCAGGCAGCGGCATGTCGTGCCATTGCGTCTGCCAGAAGAACAGTCCGAAAGAGCCGATCAGAATGATCAGCGACACCAGACCTGTTCGCATGAAAAGTGGAAAGGTGAGAATCGGCGTATTGGGCGCACGAGGTGGTTTGCGCATGAGATCATCCTCTTTGGGTTCCATGACCAGTACCGTCCCCAGAAAGATGGCCGTCATCATGTTGACCCAAAGCAGTTGCACCGGCAGCGCGGGTATGGCGATCCCCGCCAGAATGGAAGCTGTGAGAATGCACGCCTCACCAATGTTGGTCGGCAGTGTCCAGAGAATGAACTTCGTGAGATTGTCGAAAACGCCGCGGCCTTCCTCCACCGCTGCTTCGATCGTCGCAAAATTGTCATCGGTGAGAATCATGTCGGCAGCACCCTTGGCGACTTCTGTTCCGGTGATGCCCATGGCGATGCCGATATCCGCCTGCTTAAGCGCAGGTGCATCATTGACACCATCGCCCGTCATGGCGACGACATGGCCAAGCGACTGTAGTGCCCGAACGAGGCGCAGCTTTTCCTCTGGTGAGACCCGCGCGAACACAGCTGCGTCGCGGGCCATTTCGCTGAGCCGCACATCGTCAACCGCCTTCAGGTCTTTTCCTGTATAGGCAATCACTTCACTGCCTGGATTACCGCCGCTGATCCCAAGCTGCTGCGCGATCGCTTTGGCAGTCAAGGCGTGATCGCCAGTGATCATCTTGACCATCAAGCCAGCCCGCTGACAATTGGCGACAGCGGCGATGGCTTCGGCGCGAGGCGGATCAATCATGCCCTGCAATCCGAGGAAAGTCATCCCTTCTTTGACATGATCGTGGTGCAACTGGGCATGCCCCGCTTCCACCTCACGCCTCGCCAGTGCCAACACTCGCAATCCCTGAGCCGCCATTGCATCAGCATGTTGTCGAATGAGGTCCGGATCAATCGGCTGCAGGGATCCATCGGCGGCAAGCATATGCGTACATCTTTCGATCAGCCGTTCAGCTGCGCCTTTCTTGTAAATCACTCGGCCCGAGCGTTCGTGTCTGTCGTGCAATGTCGCCATGAACTGATGCTGAGATTCAAAGGGAATCACATCCACGCGTGGCTGGATGCGATGCTCATCAGCACTGAATATGCCGCCCTTCTCCGCTGCAACGATCAGTGCGACTTCTGTGGGGTCTCCTTGCGCTGTATGCCGGCCACCTTCACGCAAGAGTTGTGAATCGTTGCATAGAACGCCTGCACGCAGGCAGTCGATCAGTGCGTGGTTACCTGCAACATCCACCTTGCTATTGTGCATCTGAATCTCACCTTGTGGATCGAATCCTCCGCCGGTGATGTCGTATGTGCTCCCGCCTGCAAAGACTTTGCGAACGGTCATCTGATTCTCAGTCAGTGTGCCAGTCTTGTCGGAGCAGATGACGGTGGTCGAGCCGAGCGTTTCAACGGCTGGCAACTTGCGAATGATGGCTCGCCTTTGCGCCATTCGGCTGACGCCCACGGCCAGTGTGATCGTGACCGCAGCAGGCAAACCTTCAGGAATCGCGCCGACGGCTATCGCAACGGCAGCCATGAACATCTCGCCTGCCTCATTACCTCGCAGCAGGCCGACCCCAAACGTTGTCGCCGCCAGCAGCAGGATCACTACGAGAATCGCCTTGCTGAACTGCTCGATCTTGAGTGTCAGTGGTGTACTCAGATCAACCGCTTCATGAATGAGCGTGGCCACGCGGCCCATTTCCGTGCCATCTCCAGTGGACCAGACGACCCCTGTCGCCTGCCCATACGTCGCCAGCGTGCCGGCATAGGCCATGTTCTTACGATCCGCCAGAATGGTTTCGTGATGAAGTGAACCTGCATGTTTCTGAACCGGAACAGATTCGCCCGTCAACATCGACTCGTCGATTTGAAGATCCTTGATACTGGTCAGCCGAAGATCCGCAGGGACTTTGTCGCCGGACTGAAGCAGGACGATGTCACCGGGCACGAGTTGCGAGGAATCAATCTGGGATCGTTTGCCGTCGCGGAGCACCATCGCCATCGTTCTCACTGACTTTGCCAGTGCCTCAATCGATCGTTCCGCTTTCGACTCCTGCACAAAACCGATAATGGCGTTGATGAAGATGACCCCGAAAATGACCCCCGCATCAACCCACTCGCCCATCGCGGCGGTGATGATCGAGGCTGCCAGCAGGATGTAAATCAAAGGCGCGTGGAATTGCAGCAGGAAGCGAATGAATTCGCTGCGCCGGCGACGCTGGGTCAGTTCATTGAGGCCGAACTTTGCCTGACGATCCGTGACCTGCGACGAGATCAAGCCGACAGACGGCTCCACTTCCATCAACTTGAACACTTCGGACTTTTCAAGCTGGTGAGAGGATGTGCCGTGCGCTTTGTTCATGATTAGTGATCATAGTGCGGACCAGATCGGAGATTGCTAAAGGACATTCGCCGGTTCAAGCATTCTCGATCTTCAGCGATTCATTTTCGACGAAAGCCGATTACATCGAAAGTCGGTCCTCGTTCCTGTCGATGCACAAGTGGGGTGGTACATCCGCCTCGGCAAGGTGCCCCGCGAAACTGAGATCTGGAGACGAGATTTGAAACCCAATTGTTACGACTATTTCCGTGCGTTCGTGGTTTGCGCGACACTCTCGTCGCTGCCAGGTGTGGCGCGTGCTGTTTCCATGCAGCTTGAGTTTTCCCCCTTCACCGGCGGCTCCTCTTCCGTGCTGCTGAACCTCAGCGATGACGGCGGCATCATCACCGGTCAGGTCAGCGTCGTCGCCAACCCCAACATCGGCGACCTTCGCGCCCTCTTCATTGAACTTAACGACCTGTCGATCCTCAGCGGCAATCAACTGAACATCACCGGCGCGCTCATCAGCGAAACTGTGATCGACGCCAACAAGGTGACCAGCGTCGGCAACGCCAATGTCAACGGCGGCGGCAGCCCCGGCCCGTTCGATATCGGCATCGCCTTCGGCTCACCAGGCATCGGCAGCGATGACATTCAAAATGCTTCATTCATCATCGAGCACGAGTCCACCGATCTCACGCTTGGCATGTTCAACCTCTCCAACTGGGCGGTCAGGCTCACCAGCGTCGGCACGCCAGGCGGTTCACGCGAAGACTCCAGCAAGCTCAACGTCACTTCCATTCGGCTCACGGGCCTGACACCGCCAGACAACGGCCCGCCCGGCGGCGAACTGACGCCACAAGGTGACCCTCAGAATCCCGGTTTCCCCGGCAACGCTGAACTGGCACCGATCCCTGAACCGGGCACAGCGGCACTGATCATCATCAGTAGCGCTGTCACAGGCATCTATCTGCGCAAACGTCGCCGCGAGACTTAAGCGCCCGACGAGTTGTAATCCAATCCATTTGAAACTTGCATCGCACGCCGTGGTCAAATCGACCACGGCGTGTTT
>ENA-ORBV01000825-ORBV01000825.1-microbial-mat-metagenome-genome-assembly--contig:-NODE-825-length-70502-cov-16.568889_pt1 | contig 70502 bp, 64 predicted proteins | sample MGYA00237777_ERZ505514 | MGnify/ENA primary metagenome ERZ505514 (study PRJEB26160, sample SAMN06269048) | microbial mat metagenome | isolation source: Oligotrophic lake microbial mat | place...
CGATGCCGTGGCGCTGGCGGCCGGCGTGCCGCAGACGATGACCGCGGCACTGGGCGACGAGCGCACCGAGCCGCACACTACCGTGTCTTCATATGGCGGCATCGGCGGCGGCCACATGGCCATGCACCATGGCCAAGGCGGCAAGATGGACGAGATCGACGGCGACGCCGAGCGCTTCTTCCGTGCCGTGGACCGTGCCGTGCTGGAACACCACTCGCGCCCATCCGGTCTGCCCTTGATGCTGGCTGCCCTGCCCGAACACCACCACCGGTTCCGCGAGGTCAGCCACAACCCGTTCCTGATGGCCAGCGGCCTGATGGCCGACCCCCAGGGCCTGACGCATGACGACCTGCGGCAGCGCGCCTGGGATGTGGCGGCGCCACAGCAGGAGGCACAGCAAGCAGCATGGAGCGATGCCTACGCGGCCGCCGCGGCCCACGGGCTGGGCAGCGAGGACCTGTCGCAGGTCGCCTATGCCGCAGTGGCCGGCCGCGTGTCGACACTGCTGCTCGAGGCCGAGCGCCAGGTGGCCGGGCGGATCGACGGGTCGACCGGTCGCATCGATCCTGCCGATCTCGGCAACCTGCGCGTGGACGACGTACTCGACGATCTGGGTACGCTGGTCGAAAGTATGGGGGGTGAGGTCCATGTCCTGCCGGCCGAGCGCATGCCTTGTCGTACCGGCGTAGCGGCGAGTTTTCGGTACTGATCCGTCGTCGCTGTCCCTGTTCATGACGGTAGCGCCGCGCCGCACACCGCCTCTGTCCCGAGCCCCACAGGAGAACCCCATGAAGATCCAACTTAACACCGACGTCCACATCGACGGCACCGAGGCGCTGGCCGCTCAGGTGAGTGCCACGGTCGAGCAGGCGCTGGAGCCGGGGCGGCGAATCGCCATCTCCTGCTTCCTGTCCGGGGGCGCGGTTTGCCCGGCCCGGACGGCCCCTTACCCCGTTCGCATCGCGGCCTCACTCAGAAGGAACATGCGATGAAGCCGTACGCCCGCTTCGGCGCCATGATCGCGACGTCGACGCTCGTGATGTTCGGGCTGATGTACCTGAACAACTATGCGCTCGATCACGTCTTCTTCAGCGAGACGCGGGCCTACATGGCCGTACTGATGGGCGCCACGATGGCGGTGGTAATGCTGGCCTTCATGTGGCGCATGTACGAGAACACCACTGCCAATGCCGGCATCCTGGCAGCCGGCGCGCTGCTCTTCGCCGCGTCGCTGTGGTTGGTTCGCTCGCAGGAAACCGTCGAAGACGTGTCCTGGATGCGCGCGATGATCCCGCACCATTCCATCGCGATCCTGACCAGCGAGCGGGCGCACATCAGTGACCCGCGAGTCAGGAAACTGGCCGACGACATCATCGCGGCGCAGCGCAAGGAAATCGCCGAGATGAAGGCCTTGATCCGCGAACTGGACCGGTAGTTTGAAGGCGCGCAGGTCCGCCAATGTGGAAATCGTGGCGCAGGCGGCCAAGATGGTCAGGACGATTGGGCTGTCACAGCCAAAGAGCAGGATTACCAAAGAAGTTTCAAGAGTGTTAGGCCGCTTGCGGCTTGACAAACAGATCAACCAAGCCTCTGTCTCGAACCCCATAGGAGAACCCCGTGAAGATCCAACTCAACACCGACGTCCACATCGACGACACCGAGGCGCTGGCCGCGCAAGTGAATGCCATGGTCGAGCAAGCGCTGGAGCGTTTCAGCGAAAATGTCACTCGGGTGGAAGTTCATTTGAGCGACGAAAAAGGCGGCAAGAGCGGGCAGCAAGACCAGCGCTGCATGCTGGAAGCCCGTCTCGAAGACCGGCCGCCGGTGGCGGTGACGGACAACGCCGCGACGCTGGAGCAGGCGGTGCATGGCACCGCGCAGAAACTGGCGCGCCTGCTGGACAGCACCCTCGGGCGTCTGCACGACCATCCCGAGAAGACGTCCGCCCTGCCCTTGTCCGAGACGGAACCCGCACGGCGCTGATGGCCACGACCACGACCGCGTCGCACCGGGTCGCGAAATCCCAGCCATAGGTCACAAGATGAGTGACCGCCTGACCGGGATCAAGCCCGCCACCGCCGAAACCGGGACCCTGAGTGTCCGGTCGGGGTGCCGTTTCGGGCATTTATTACTCGCGGTCTTAGGGCTTGTTTTAAGGTGGCGCTGAGCACGAGTTTTTTTCCGCATGGTCGCAGCGGCGCATGTTGCGCACCGACTGAGCCATCTGTTGCGAAACGCGAGCGAGGAATTACGAATGACAGACTCAGAGCGTAAACCCATCGTCCTTATCACCGGCGCAACCTCCACACTGGCGCCGTATGCACCGGTCCGCGTGGATGCCGTTCGGCTGTATTCTGCGTCTAATGAATAACATTTGCGTGCGGCAAATCGCGTATCAATGGCTTTGCAAGGCTCTGCGGGCAGCGTTGACTGCCCTCCTTTGGTGGAGCGCACTAATCATGCCGGTCCTGGCGCAGGGTGACGCAACTGGACCGCAGAATTTACCTGCTCCCATTGAAGCGGAGCTTTCCCTCGCGCCGGCAAAGGTGGCCGTGCAGCCGATCGCCCACGATGAAGCGATTCGCAAACGCCTCAAGAGCGTCCTGGATGCCACCGGCTGGTTCATCGCGCCGCAAGTCCAAGTCGTCGACGGTGTTGTTTTTCTCAGTGGACAGGTCGACACCGACGAGATCAAGAAATGGGCGGGTGATCTGGCCCGCAACACTCAAGACGTGGTCGCCGTGGCCAACCGGATCGAAGTGACCCAGCCGTCCGCTTGGGACTTTCGCGGGGCGCGAAGCGGCCTGTCGAGCCTGTCGCATGACTTCATCCGCTCCCTCCCGTTCGTCGTCGTCGCTCTGTTGATCTTGGCCTTGTCTGCGGGGGCTGGCTGGTTAACGACCCGCGGCGCTCGAAAATTTCTCAGCGGGCGCGTGCGGGCGAAACTGCTGCGGAGCGCGCTTGCGGGGGGCATGGGCGTTATCGTGTTTCTTGCGGGTACCTATATCGTCTTGCGAGTTTCAGGTTTGACCCAACTGGCCTTGACGATTGTCGGCGGAACCGGCCTAGTCGGCCTGGCGGTTGGCATCGCCTTCCGGGACATCACGGAGAACTTCCTGGCCAGCATCTTCCTGAGCATCCAGCGGCCATTTGAAACAGGGGATTTGGTCGAAATCGTCGGGGTCACCGGCTATGTACAGCAATTGAATATCCGCACAACTGTGCTGCTGACCCTCGACGGCAATCTCGTGCAAGTCCCCAACGCCGCCGTTTACAAGAGTACGCTTAAAAACTTCACCGCCACCCCCAATCGGCGCGAGAGCTTCGTTGTCGGCATCGGTTACGACGACGTGATTGATGAAGCCCAAGCGGTCGCCCTGAAGGTGCTGATGGATCACCCGGCGGTCTTGAAGGAGCCAGAGCCATGGGTGCTGGCGGACGACCTGGGTAAAGCGACCGTCAATTTAAGAATCTACTTTTGGATCAATGGCCATGAGCACAGTTGGCTCAAGGTGCGGTCTTCCGTAATCCGGCTCGTAAAACGCGCCTTTCAGTTACACGGCATCAGCATGCCGGACGAGGCACGGGAAGTTGTGTTCCCACGCGGCATCCCCGTCACGCTGCTTGACGGGAAACAGGAGGCGACGAAGGAAGCTGAAACGCTCAAAGCACCCGTCGAATTGCCACGGTCCGAAGGATTGGACGCAGTCTCCACGAAGGCCGAAGCGGGATTATCCAACGAGGCCGGCATCCTTGAGGAGCAGGCCCGCCAAGCCAAGCTGGTGGGCGAGGCGGAGAATCTCCTGGGGGCCACCACCAGCGTTCGCCCGCCAAGGCGGATTTGACCGGGGACAATAAGAACTGAATGTATGCACAAACTCAGACTTCTCTGGAGCAATCTGAGTTCGAGCCTTTGGTTCCTGCCCGCTTATCGTCGCGGCCAGCGTCCTGCTCGCGGTTGTCATGATCGAGACTGATTCCTCCGGGATTGACCGCTGGCTGGCTCGATGGTCGCGATTATTCGGCGCTGGAGTGGCTGGAACGCGCGGGATGCTGTCCACAATTGCCGGTTCGATGATGTCGTCGTGGGAGTCACGTTCTCAATGACCCTGGTGGCGCTGACGATGGCTTCGAGCCAATACACCTCGCGCATCCCGCAGAACTTCATGAGCAGCCGTCTCACTCAGACCGTGTACGGAATCTTCTCCGACATTTTTACGTATTGTTTGATCGTATTGCGCACCATTCGCGGGAGCGACGAGACTGCATTTGTTCCAAACCTCGCGGTATACATTGCAGATTACTTTTTTCATCACTCAAGCTGTACGAGGCTCGCTACAACGCTTCTGCACGCAAAGAAGTTGCTTGCGCTAGCCTGCGCATGCCCTCCGAGCAGGCGGACCACTCCACATTGGCACCTGTTTCGTTCACGATATTCGTGTACTTCGTCACAGAAGCTTTGATGAAGGCTACAAATTCCGCACGCGTGGAACTGACCGGCTCGATTCCCAGGTCGAGCAAGCATTCTGCAACCTCTGGCTGTGCAACAATGGCTTAATCTCCTTTGCGATCTTGCACACGATCTGGGCTGGAGGCATGCGCGACGACGCCATACCATTGCGCGACCTAGTCGCCTCTGACGCTGCTTTCGGCGAAGGTCGAAACATCGGGCAGCCGCGAGCAACCCTTCGGCGCGCTGATCGCAAGCATGCGCAGCTGTCCAGAGCGCACCTGCGGCTGCGCCAGCCCCATCATGGTGAAAGCAAACTACACTTGTCCGGAGAGGAGACCGATAATGCCCTGCGCACCGTCTTTTTACGGTACGTGCATCGTGTGCGTCCCGAATGCAGTAGGTCAGGATTGTTCGCCCTACGTTCTCTGCCAGCGTGCGGTAACGAACAGACAGGCCGGCCCCTCGTAACGAGAATGAACAAGTGGCCGTAACTGAAGAGATTCACCATCTCCGCCCTGGCACTACCACCATAACCCTTGATGACGCCGCTCATCGAGTCTGATGGCGGTCAAGGGCGAGGGGGAATCAATTGCGTGGTTGTCATCATCTCAAGGAACCTATTATGCAAATCAAACTCCCCGCGGCTTTATTCAAAGCGTCGATCATCTTTACCGCCGTCTGTAGCGGAGTGCTCCCCGCGCTCGGGCAGGATCAGGGAAGGCCGACGAGCAGCGCAACCGCCACGATGCCCACTAACCATTCCTACAACGCGGTACGCGCCAGCGAACTCATCGGCAAAAACGTCCAGGGTTCGGAGAAGAAAAGCGTCGGTGAGATCAAAGATCTCATCATCAATGTGAATACCGGCGACGTGCGATACGCGCTCCTGGAATTTGACCCAGGCTTCTTCAAATCCGAAAAGCTGTTTGCAGTCCCCATCAAGGCGCTGACGATGGGTGCGGATAACAAGACCCTGTCGTATCAGGACATGTCACGCGACAAACTGCAAAAAGCTGGTGTCGATAAGGCCGACTGGAAAAAGGCTGTAGACAATCGGCGTTACATTGATGGCCTGGATAAAAACTACGGTTTCCAGCCGCCTGACGGCTCCGCGCGTTCGATTCGTGCTAGTAAACTGATCGGAAAGGACGTCAACAGCCGCGCAGGAAAAGACATCGGAGAAATCAAGGAACTCGTCATAAACATGAGCACAGCGAAGGTACACTACGCGGTTCTCGCATTCGACCCGAGTTGGGTTTCAAGCGAAAAACTTTTTGCCTTTCCCTTGACTGCTTTCAAAATGCCCGCAAATAAGGATGACCTCGTGCTCGACGTCGACAAGTCAATGATTGCGGCAATGAAGAACTTCGATTCGAAGCGGTGGGAAAGTCTCAACGATCTGAACCGCGATGATTTCATCAACCCTGCCCCGGGATCGAAAAAATAGGAGAGCCGGCGCTTACAACGTCCGCGTTCGGCTGATCCGACGGTGGAGACCGGCAGTGCAAAGAGTGCTTCTTGGCGAGCGCATAGTTCAGGTCGGACGCTGCGGAACACCGGCGCCGAGGCGCCCGCGTTGTTTTGACAGTTGTTCTCTGGAACCTGGTGAACTGGGATTCCGTCTCGAAGAACTACGTCGACTGATGTGGTACCGCAGGCGGTGGTATGACCAAGCACCGCGGTCGTAATGAAAAGATTAAGCCCGAATACATTCGTCCAAACTGGAAAAATCGATAGCGAGTGGAAAGCCGTTAATCGTGAAGGTTAACGTCGATCCCAACGAACCGCGCATGCCGGCCAAACCGGCTTGGAAGCGGACCATGAATTTTGCTAAGGCCCTGGTTCGCGGTAAACCCGGGGATTGCAAAATTGTGATCCCCCTGTTCCGCGACAAGCCAACGAAATATTGTGAATTACATGATGGCATGGCATGAAGTCCTTCCTTGATAAGTTCTTCAAGGAAGGACTTCCTTCGAGGCGTAATTCCCGTGCAAACGGGAATCCAGAGCCACATGGAATCCGGATTTCGCTGCGCGGCTCCCGAATGACGGGATCTTTGTCAAAGTTTCAACTAATCTTCTTGAAAGACAGCCATGGATACTATCGGTTCTTTTGCTTACCTTCTCGTGCTTGCAGCCCTTTTTGCTGGTGTGCTTGTCTGGGCGTTTGCCCGAAAGCGCAAGAAACGTTTCGATGAGGATGGCAAGATACCGTTCCAAGAGTAAATTCAATTGAACAGTAACCCGCTCTACCTTGCGCTCAAATCCTGTGGACGAGAGGGCTGGAATGAACATACTGCCGGACTCTTGGTCGGTGCCGCTGTCTTCCACGTGGCGTCGCCCTTTGTCACTCTGCGTTACAGGGCCTGCCGAAAATGCGCTTCGGCCTCGAACCGCTTCAACGCTTCGTCGAGCGCAGCCGCTTTTTCGGCCGTGCGCTCATTAGCATGGCCAGTCACGCCGCGCTTGGTTCCTGTGCGTGCCCTTGTGGCGAGCTTTTGTCGCTGCAACAAGTCGCGAGCCTTGTCCCGCAACGCCCTAGTTCGCTCGAGTCGACGATGAAGGTCGGCAGTGCCGAGAACCTTGCAACTGGCACCTAGGCTGGACTCGAACAGTTCGGTTTCGGCGGTGCTGAGAAAGCTGCGTGTTTGATCGCGGTCATTAGTCATGAATGTCTCATCGGAGGATGGCAAAATGGTGAGCCAAGCGCATCACTTGGGCAAAGCGGAGACTACCGGTCGCGGTACTTGAGCGTCAGCGCCCGGTTCGTGCCGTCCGGTGTGGCACTGATGGTGAGCGACAATGCGCGGCCGCGTGGTCGGCGATAGGTGCCGTAATAGGATACGTATCCAGAGGTACTAGGGTTCTTCTATACATACCGCTCCTTTCTGCCGTTGACACTTCGCAAAGAGGTGATTGTTCTCACGGCCATTTCGCAAGCTGGCCGTTTTCGAGATTCGAGGCATCGTAGGCAAATACGATCCGCGGATCCGGTCCGATCAGCCGCTCATCCTTGCCCGCGTAATGAAGCCGGCTGAGCAAGTCCTCGATGATATTGAGCCGCGCGAATCATCGCTTGTCGTTGGCGAGCACCAGGGTCCACGGCGCCGTCGGGTCACTTTTAAAAGTTTAGTTTGCATGTTGATGCGCCTCCCTTGGGTGGACTTAGTTAATGGGGTGATATTGCAGCTTAGCGCTTCACCTCGGCCGCCCAATAGCCGGGACGACCGTAGTGCTCGTGGATGTCCATTTCCTGCGTTCGATCCAATTGCGCCGTTGAGTCGTACGTCGGGGCTTCTTTCACTGCCTGCCGGGTCAGATCGACCGAGACGGTAGCCTCGGTCCAGCTGACGCTCTTGACCCATTGCGGCGCAATTAGCACCTGGTGACCAAGCCACCAGTTGCTGGTGTTCACAATCAAGTATCGAATTGCCCACGTCTCCTCATCGACGAGCAGCCCCTGAACGTGACCGATTTCACCATCGCTCGCCTTGATGTGATAGTCCATTACGGCTTTGCAACTGCGCAGATGGAGATCGTCGTCCTGGTGCCGCGCCGCTTCATCGCGTGCTTTCGCCTCCCGCACCTCCGGACTTGCGCTATACGGCGGCACGACGAGGCCACCGTAGCCTGCTCCCATTGCGCCTGGATAAATTCCATCGCCCCAGAGCCCCGCACCACCCCAATAGGAGGGATAGCCGTAGTACCCGAGGTAGCGCATCTCGTGCTGGCGCGAGACCGGCTGGTCGGTGTCGATGTCGGGACTGTTCCTCACCTGCTCTTTCGTGATCGAGACAGACAGCACCTTCTTCGCCCAATCCGGACGGTCGATCGCGATCGGAGAGATCAGCACTTTGCGGCTTGAAAGCCAGCCGCCGGTGTCGACGATGAAGTAGCGGATGACCCACGCTTCATCATCGAAGTAGAAGTCTTTCACGTGACCGATATTGCCGTCGGTCGCGCGGAGGGCGTAGTTCTCCAGATCATTCATGCTGCGCAACACTTGTCTTTCTCCTTCAAATTGGAGATTTAAAAAAATTGGGTTCATTAGAACGAGTTTGTTTGTACGCAGAATGGGGGCCCAATGCTGTGCGGTAGCGTACATAGGCTTGACCCGTGAAATGGCGACAAACTTTACGATGAGCTGAGTCGGTGGTTTACCGCCTGAGAAATTCGCAGCAGCAGCATTTTGGCCGACCGGCTCTGGGTTGGTTTGGCCGAACGCGCACGGGCTCACCGCGCCCGACTTGCCGTCCTGCACGAATACCCGCTCCGGCAGCAAGAAAATCAGAATCGAGATTATGAAATTGAGCAGGAATCACTTGCCCGAGCCGAGATTGATCACCAAGTTTTCTAGGCAGACGTCGTAAGCTGATAGTCGCAACGCGGCCATGGGCCGACCTGCATTTAAGCGCCCAGAAGTGGACTGCCAACCGCCAGTGGCCCCAATATAGGGGGTATGTTCGTTATCGCGCATGCACAATGAAACTCTGAATGCAAAGTTGCTCCCGTGCGAAAACGTACAGACCATGCGGCTCAAACTGCCTACAAACATGGGTCTGGACGCCGAACGCGGCGTCCGCCCAACGAAGTTGCCTGTCCCTCCATCGTCCATCGTCGTGCCGTATCGACGCTGGTTGTGCGCCCGAGGCGGCGTCGAACCTCTTAAGGGAATCCCATGAGCAAAAAGACCCCCCTCGCCACTTCGCCCGCGGCGTCTGCCGCCACCTAGGACTACGAAGCCCATGCATCCACCACCTATACCGTAGGCAGCTATCTTGCGGCCCGTCTTTCCCAGATCGGCTTGAAGCATCATTTCGTCGTTGCAGGCGACTACACGCTCGTGCTGCTGGATCAGCTCCTGACCAACAAGGAAATGGGGCAGGTTTACTGCTCCAATGAACTAAATTGCGGGTTTGCCGCCGAGGGCTATACCCGGGCTCATGGCGCAGCGGCTGCCATTGTCACGTTCAGCGTCGGAGCGCTTTCAGCCTTTGATGCGCTTGGCTTGGAGGCGCATATGCCGAGAACCTGCCAGTCATTCAGGCCTTCGGTGGTGTCTTGTCCGGATGATCCGCACTCATCAGCGCGCGGAAAGTCAGAACCGGGATCGATGCCCGGTGCAGCACACGATTCGCTTCACTGCCCATGATCAGCGCCGCCAGGCCTTTGCGATTGCGGGAGGTCATCACGATCAGGTCGCAGCCGCGTTCATTGGCGACATCGACGATGGCATCGTACGGGCGGCCTTTGGCAATCACCGTCTCGCAGGCCACCCTGGCAGCGGCGGCAGTGCGCTCCACGAACGCGAGGAAACTCGTCGCCCGTTCGCGCTCCCGTTCTTCCATGCGGTCATCCAGATCGGTCGGCAGCAGGCCCTCGGGACCCATCATCATGCCGAAGTCCTGCATGACATGGATGCCGGTGATTTTTGCGCCACACAGTTTTGCCAGTTCAATGCCGCGCTCGACGGCCCGCTCGGAATGTTCGGAACCGTCGGTCGGCATCAGGATGTGTTTGAACATTTTTGCTCCTCGTTCTGCGGAATCAATGCCCGCTTGCCCCGCGCCTGCATATTCGCTCAGTTCAGCGTTGAGCGTCCAGCATGTGTATAGCAGGCTGCCGGCTGCCCGTCGTCACACCATTACAAATAAATTAATAAAAACAAATACTTAATAAATATCATCCCCGCAAACAAGCCGCGACTTATTTTTTATGGTCATCCCGGCCCGGACGGTAACTGGTTTCGGGCCGCAGACCGGCGCGTTGCGCTTTTTCACTAATACGGCCGTTTTCAAGATAACCACCGGTGGCGGCACGGCGCCCGCCTTCGTCCCACTGCGCCAGCCAGTCGCCGACCGGCGCACCGAACCACGGCGCCTGCGGCCGCAGTTTGGGCAAACCGATCTCGTCCCAGATTTTACGCGCGCCTTCCATGTATTCCTGTTTGGGCAGCGCAAACGGCGGCAGGATTTCCTTGGCCGTGGCATCGATCAACAGCGTCGCGTCTTCCTGGTCGGTTTCATGTTCGCGCTCAGGACCGTGACCCCCGCTGCGGTGTTTCAGCACCTGCAGGTCTTCAACCGGATTCATGCGGAAGGCCAGCGCCCAGAACAGCGCGTCGGAATTTTCCGGTTCGATGTCCTCGCTGACTGCGATGCCGATCTTGCCGCAGTCGGCCTTGAATGAAGTCACGCCGTAGAGCGCGCGCCAGATCTCGCTGCGTGGCGTGCCCTGCGCAACAGTTACTACCGTCATCCGTCGCAGCGCGGTCATGCGTTCATGCAGCGTTACCCGCGTCACGCCCTTGATGCCCAGTGTATTGCGCAGATGCGACAGGAACATCGGCTCATAGGACACGCGTTTGATCGCGCTCGACTCGCTGGGCGTGACCTGGCTCAGGTAGGAAGCCACGATCGCATTCCTGCGGTGAGTGATCGCCGTCACCCGCATCGGCATGTTGAACTGTTCCAGCGCGACATGACCGTGCGATTCGCCGAAGGGACCTTCGGGTTCGACATGTTCGGTGTCGATAAAACCCTCGATCACGATCTCGGCATCCGCCGGCACCAGCAGGTCCACGGTTTTGGCACGCACCACCCGGATCGGCGCACCGGCGACGCCACCGGCCACACCGACTTCATCGAGGTCGATCGGCAGTTTCATCGGCGCGACAAACGCCACGCAGGGCGGTGCACCAAGCACGATGGCAATCGGCATGGTCTTGTCGCCGCGTTTCTGGTGTTTCTGGTAATGGCGGTAACCGCCGGCGCCGCCGACCCTTGTTGCCATGCGCACCACCATGCGGTCCGGCGCCTTCAGTCCGGCACGGTAGGTGCCGTGGTTCTGGATGCCGGTTTCCGGATCCTTGGTAATCACATTGGTCGCCGTCAGCGTCGGCGCGCCGTCGAAACCCGGCGTCGATACCGGAATCGGCAATGCATCGAGACCGTTGCCCTCGCCTTTCAGCGCATCCCCGGTGATCACCACCTCCTGGCAGGCGCCGGTCTCGACGACACGCGGTGGAATCGGATTTGCAATCGCCTTGTCCCAGCGGCTCTGCACTTCCTCCAGTGGCGCCTGCATGCCGACACCGTAGATTTCACGGTTGCCGGCAAACGCGCCGACCACCACCGGAAACTTGTACTTCCGGCCCTGCGCGTTGACGACATTGGTGAACAGAAAAGCCTTGCGCTCGTGCTCCTCAATGCCGCCGACGTACTGCCAGCGCACCAGCGGGTGCATCTCCGAGTCCTTGTCGATCGCGCGATCAACCTCGATCAGCAGGCCGCGCTCGCGCAATGCCTCCAGGTGGTCATGCAGGTCCGCGTAACCGCGACTGGTCTTGTTCATGCTGCTGCGGCTATTTTCGGGTTGCAACCCAGGGCGACGTTTTTCCGCCCGCAGTCACGGTGCCTTCGATGCGGTCACCGTTGACTTTGGCGGTATAACGGCCGTCACCCGCGCTGAAGCTGAGTTCGTCGCCGCCCAAACGCCCGTTCAGCACCGGGGCCAGCTTGCCGCTGCTGCCCACCGAGCCGTGCACCATCTGGTATTCCTGCGCGAACTTTATTTCATCCTTGCCCGAAGTCCAGTTGCCCGCGACCTTGGCCGGCACAATCCACAGATAAGCGGTGCAGTAGCTGCTGCAGTCCTTGCTCGCGGTCTGGCTCTCGTCGGACTTCCAGTCGCCCATCGTGAACGAATTGGACACCACGCGGGTGCCGGGCTTCATGTCGAGGATTTTCGGGCGCAGCCTGACGTTGAGTTCCGGCAGCAGGAACAGCGTGATCACGGTCGCCTTGGAAAAATCGGTCTCGAAAATATCGCCGTGGATGAACGTCACCTTGCCGGCGATTTTTTCCTTCGCTGCATTGCGGCGCGAGAGCTCCACCATTTCCGGGTTGAACTCCACCCCGGTGGCCGTTGCGCCGCGCTTGCCCGCGGTGATGACGGTGCGGCCGTCGCCGGAACCGAGGTCAAAGTGAATATCCTTGGCCGTCAGCTTGGCCATGTCGAGCATGCGGTCCACCAGCGCCTGCGCGGTGGGCACCCAGACGACGTCCTTGCCGGCCTGACCGACTTCGGGTTCAAACGCGGGCCTGGGTTGCGCCTGGGCAAATGCGGCGGCGGCAAAGCAGGACAGGATCAGCGCCAGCACGGTGCGGCGCGCGTGGATCGGTGTGGACATTTTCAATCTCCGGGGCTGAAAACTGCGGGTTCGAACTGCGGATTTGACTGCTGCGGGATAATACCGGATTCGACCGCAAAACGCGGTGACCACAGTCTCCGGGCCGGTCGGCTTATCATCGGGTTTTAAATGCCTGTCTCTGCCATGGACACTGCCACCCCGAATCCGCCCCGCCGCATCGTCAAGGCCGCCTGCCCGCACGACTGCCCGGACACCTGCGCGCTGGAAATCACCGTCGAAGACGGCAGGGCAACCGGCATCCGCGGCGGCGACATGCCGTTCACGGCCGGCACGCTGTGCACCAAGGTGGCCCGGTACCTCGACCGCACTTACGCACCGTCACGCATCCTGTACCCGATGAAACGCATCGGCGCCAAAGGCGAAGGTCGCTTCACGCGCATCAGCTGGGACGAAGCACTGGACACCATCGCCGCGCGTTTCAAGGCCATCGCCGCTGAAAATCCGCAACAGATACTCCCGGTCAGTTACGCCGGCACCATGGGCATGATCAGCTACGCCGGAATGGACCGGCGGTTTTTCTACCGGCTGGGTGCCAGCCTGCTCGAACGCACGCTGTGCTCCTCCGCCGGCAAGGCCGGCATGAAAATCACCCTCGGCGGTTCCGTCGGCTGCGATCCTGAGCGGGCAGACGAAGCCAGGCTGATCCTGATCTGGGGCTCCAACCCCGTCACCTCCAACCTGCACTTCTGGGCACGTTGCCAGGAAGCCAGGCGCCGCGGCGCAAAACTGATCGTCATCGATCCGCGGCGCAACGAAACCGCGGAGAAATGCCAGCAGCACATCGCGCTGTATCCCGGCACTGATGCCGCGCTGGCATTGGCGATGATGCACGTCATCATCGGCGAAGGCCTGACCGACGCCGACTATGTGGCTAACCATACGCTGGGTTATGCCGAACTCAAGTCAAGGGTGCGCGAGTGGACGCCCGGACGCGCTGCCGCGATCTGCGGCATCACCACTGATGAAATCATCACCCTCGCCCGTGAATACGCCGGCACCCGCGCCGCGATGATCCGCCTCAACTACGGCATGCAGCGCCATGCCGGCGGCGGCATGGCCACACGCACCATCGCCTGCCTGCCGGCGCTGACGGGGGCATGGCGTGAGCCCTCCGGTGGCGTGATCATGACGACGGCGGATTTTTACGGCTTCAACCATCATGCGCTGGAGCGCCCGGATATGATCCGCGGCAATCCGCGCACCATCAATCTCGCCGCGCTGGGCGATGCACTGACCAGCGCCGAACCGCCGGTCAAGGCGGTGTTCGTCTACAACAACAATCCGGTGGCGGTGTGCCCGGATTCGCGCAAGGTCGTTGCGGGCTTCGCGCGCGGAGACCTCTTTACCGTCGTTCATGAAATTTTCCAGACTGACACCGCGGATTACGCCGACATCCTGCTGCCGGCGACGACCCAACTGGAGCACCACGACATCCACAAATCGTACGGCCATCTCTATGTGCAGGCCAGCCAGCCGGCAATCAAACCGCTGGGCGAATGCAAACCTAATGCCGAGGTATTCCGCCTGCTTGCCGCGCGCATGGGCTTTGAGGATGCCTGCCTGCGCGATTCTGACGAAGACCTCTGTCGCCAAACGCTGGAATCCACGGCGCCCGCGCTGCAGGGCATCACTTGGGACTCGTTGAAAGAACGGGGCTGGCAGCGATTGAACATTCCGGCGGCGCCGTTCGCCAAAGGCGGCTTTCCGACGCCCTCCGGAAAATGCGAATTCTGGAGCGAAACCGCCAAAGCCCAAGGCCACGATCCGCTGCCCGATTACACCCCGCCACGCGAAGGCCCGACCAGCAATCCGGCGCTGGCGCAGCGTTATCCGCTGGCCTTCATCTCGCCGCCGCACCGCCATTTCCTCAACTCGTCGTTTGCCAATCTCGACTTTGCATTGAAGGATGCCGGCGTGCCGTCACTGGAGATACACCCGGACGATGCCGCCGCGCGCGGCATCAGCGATGGCATGCCCGTCTGCGTATTCAACGAACGCGGTGACTACACCGTCAATGCCCGCATCACCGGTCGCGTGCGCCGCGGCGTGGTGTCGGCGCCGTCGGTGTGGTGGAAAAAATTGACTGCTGACCGGCGCAATGCGAATGAAGTGACCTCGCAGGGCATTGCCGACATGGGTGGAGCGGCGACTTATTACGACTGTCTGGTGGAAGTGAAGCCCGTAAGGTGATGGTCAGCCAGCCGGCGGGGTTCGAGTCTGGCTCCCCGACCTGGGCTCGAACCAGGGACAACCTGATTAACAGAAGGGGGCACAGCAAAATTTATGGCGCGAAAGTTGAAGTCATGCGTGCTCGACAACCTATTTGATTGCGAAGCGCACGGTGATGGCCTTTTTTCCGGTTGTGTTCAGCACTGCAACCACTTTGGTGCCGCTTTGTAACTTGACTCCCTTGGCCAGCAGTTTATCTCCCGTGGGTATCAGGTCAACCGCGGATTTCTCGGTGCCTTTCAGCACCATAAGCTTGCCGCTCATGCCGCTGGGGTTCAGTGGCTTACCATGATCTTCGACGTAGATGACTGCCCCGTCGGGTGTCTCTACCAATTCGAAACTGAGGTCGCTGCTGGCTTGGACGATGCCGCCGTGCTTCGACTTGGCCCCTTCGTGGGCCAGTACGACGTTGACGCTGGCGATGGATAGTCCAAGGGTGATTGCGGTCAGGATGATTTTGAGCATTACGGTGTTTTCCTTGCGAATTAGAGCGCACTTGAAGTAGGCGGCGCATTTAGCCTTTCACATGAATATGTGTTGTCAATACGCTTCTTGAGTTGCTTGCCCCTCTTGATTGTCCGGCTTGGCATTGACCAGACGGTGTGTCGGTTTTTCGCCCAGCAACCAAAACAATAACGGCGTAAGAAGTGTGTCCAGAACCGTCGAGCTGACCAGACCACCGAAGATCACGACCGCGACAGGATGCAGGATTTCCTTTCCAGGCGCGTCGGCTGCGAACAGCAGTGGTGTCAGTGCAAACGCAGCGACCAGTGCCGTCATCAGCACGGGGGTTAGCCGCTCCAGGGACCCTCGCACAATCATGGCTTGGCTGAAGGTTTCGCCCTCGAATTTGCACAGGTTGATGTAGTGACTGATTTTGAGAATGCCATTGCGCGAAGCGATGCCAGTGAGCGTTATGAATCCAATCATCGAGGCCACCGACAGACTGACCCCGGCGATCCACATGGCTACGACACTGCCGATGAGCGCAAGCGGGATATTGACCATGACGATACCGGCCAGCACCGCCGACTGGTAGCGGGAGTAGAGCACCAAAAACATCATAACCAGAGATATCAGCGACAGGCCAAGGATCAGCTGTGTGGCTTGTTCCTGTGCTTGGAACTGGCCTTCCAGATTGATAAAGGTGCCTTCTGGCAATGTTGTCTGACCAATGGCACCGCGAATATTGGCAATAACACGTCCCATGTCGGAGCCGTCGGTATTGGCATAAACCACGATGCGCCGGCGGCCGTTCTCGCGGCCGATCTGGTTGGGCCCATCCGTTTCCTCGACCGTGGCGATTGCCGACACCGGGAGCCTTCCGGCCGGGGTGTCGATCAACGTGCGAGACAGATCCTGGGGGCTGCGCTGATCATCGGGCAGTCGCAGAACCAGTTCGTACCGGCGGGAACCGTCGACAATCTGTGCCCCGTGGGCGCCATCGGTCAGCGCTTGCAGCACTCGGATGGCTTCGCCGGGCGAGAGGCCAGCCTGCGCCAGCTTGCGCTGGTCGAGGCGGACCATTATCTGCGGGATCAGCACCTGCTTTTCCACCGTGAGATCGACGAGACCAGGGATTGCATTTAACCGCTGGCGCATCTGCTCGGCGAGGCCGCGCAGGGTATCGGTATCATCACCGTAGATCTTGAGCGCGATTTGCGCACGTACTCCAGAGAGCAGGTGGTCAAGCCGGTGGGAGATCGGTTGACCGATCGCTACTTGTGCCGGGAGAACGGATAGCCTATGGCGGATATCGGCCATCACCGCTTCGCGATCGCGGTCTGAACGCTTGAGATCGATGTCAATCTCCGCCGAATGCACGCCCTCGGCGTGCTCGTCGAGTTCGGCGCGTCCGGTTCGGCGCCCCACCTGGGTAACCTCGGGGACTCCACCGATAAGACCTTCTGCAATAGCGCCGACGCGATTGGCTTCGGCCAGCGAGGTGCCGGGGTTAAGCATCAGCGACAGCACCAGTGAGCCTTCGTTGAAAGCGGGCAGGAAAAGACGAGGAAAAAATGGCACGCTTGCGGCCGCGACAACGACCGCCAGCATGACTCCCCCGATCAGCAGTTTCGCGCGCGGGAAGGACCAGGCCAGCAGCCGTTCGTCCTGGCGTTTTAGCCATGCAACCAGCGGGCTGTCGCCGTGATCAAGGCGTTTCAGTCGAGGCAGCAGGTAGTAGCAGAGCACTGGCGTGACCGTCATCGAGACCAGCATGGATGCGAGGATCGACACGATGTAGGCGATGCCCAGAGGAGAGAACAGGCGTCCTTCGATGCCTGGCAACGCAAAGAGTGGCACGAATACCAGGACCACGATGATGGTCGCGTAGAGGATGCCGGAACGCACTTCGACGCTGGCGCGTTCGACGACTGTGCGTAGAGGCAACGGTGCCGGACTCGAGCGGTTCTGACGCAGCCGACGGAGAATATTCTCGACGCCGACTACCGCATCGTCGACCAGTTCGCCGATGGCGATGGCGAGACCGCCCAGCGTCATCACGTTGATCGACTGACCAAGAAACTGGAAGACGAGCGCGGTGACTGCCAGAGACAGCGGTATGGCTGTAAGTGAGATCAGCGTGGTACGTGCGGAGAGCAGGAATGCGAACAGCACGATAGCCACCATGATCGCCCCGTCGCGCAGGGCCTCGGCCACGTTTCGGACGGAAGCTTTGATGAAGTCGGCTTGCCGGAACAGTACCTTCGGCTCGCTTAGACCCGGTGGCAAGCCCTGTTTAAGTTCCTGCAGCGCTGATTCGATGTCTTGGGTGAGTTTGACGGTATCGGCGGCAGGCTGCTTCTGAATACTGATGACTACCGCGGGAACGCCGTTGTAACCAGCATCACCCCGTTTCAGGGCGGCGGCGTATTGCACTTTGGCTACTTGTTCGAGCAGGATCGGGCGGCCGTCGCGCCAGGTAACGGCGATACCAGCAAGATCTTCGGCCCGGTTGCTGCGCCCGATATGGCGGATCAGATATTCACGGCTGTTGAGATCAATGAAGCCACCGCCCGCATTACCGGCAAAACCACGAAGCGCCTGCTCGACCTGGGACAAGGTAACGCCGAACTGCGCCATGCGTGCGGTATCGGGTTCCACTCGTAGCTGGCGTACGTCGCCACCGATCGGAATGACTTGGGAAACACCGGGGATGGACAGCAGCCGCGGTCGCAGCACGAAATCGGCGTAGGTACGCGCCTGCATCGGAGTCGCCGCCGGCACCTTGGCATCAGTCTTTCCCAGTGGCAGTGCGATCAGCATGATCTCGCCCATGATGGACGAGACCGGCCCCATGATCGGGGTGATGCCCTCGGGAAGTTGTTCTTTGACGAGTGTCAAGCGCTCAGCAACGAGTTGGCGATTGCGGTAAGTGTCGGTACCCCAGTCGAATTCGGCATACAGAATCGACAGACCGACACCAGAGGTGGAGCGCACGCGAGTGACACCGGGCATGCCATTTAGAGCGGTCTCCAGCCGGAAGGTCACCAGTTGCTCTACCTCTTCGGGCGCCATGCCGCCGGCCTCCGTAAGCACGGTCACCGCCGGTTTGTTGAGATCAGGGAAGACGTCGACTGGTGTTCGCCAGGCCGTCATCGCCCCATACACCATCAGGAGGACGGCAACGGCGAGAACCAGTAGCCGGTTGCGCAAGCTGTAACAGACGATCCAGTTGAACATGTTGGCTCTCCGTTCAGCGGATCTGTGCGATTAGCGGAGCACCCTGAATCACAATCCGGTTGTCGGCGCCCAGTCCTTGGGTAACGACTACAGTCTGTGCGTCCAGAGGCCGAAATTGCACGGGTTGCGGGAGGTAGCGTTCGGCGCTGGATTTGATCCAGACCACAGGCTCGTTATTGGCGTTGCGCACCACAGCCTGCGCCGGCAGAACGATACCCTTGGTCCGTTCCCTGAATACAGCAATCACGGTTACCGGTTGACCAATGGCCAGAGGCAGCGCGATATCGATTTTCTCGCTGCGCACCGAGAACGTGAGGGGGAGGAGTCCGTCGCGCAACCCGCGTGCTGCGCCGAGGAGTTTTAGCTGTGCTCCGAGCACGCCCTGCAACTTTGCGTCGGCAACACGTCCCGGCAAGGTCGGGTCGGCCGTTGTCGCTTCCACGAGCATGCGTGCTGGATCGACAACCTCGAACAAGAGGTCCCGCGCTTCCACGACTTGACCAGTTACGGCATGGGTGGTGGCAATGAACCCGGAGACAGGTGCCACCAGTGCCTCGCGGGCGACGAGACTTTTGCTGATGCTGCGCTCCCGTTGCTGCAGACTCTGTGCTTCCGCGCGCGCGGATTCTATTTCCTTGCGCGGCACAGTGCCCTCGAGTGATTCCAGACGTTGCGCCCTCAGCACGGCAATTTTGAGCTGGCTTTGCAGCTCTGCAAGCAATGCCTGCTGGTTACCTGCTGCATAGGGTTCGGCATGGTGGCGCACATAGGCCAGAATTTCACCGCGTTTGACGGTCTGCCCGGCGACTGGCAGCCCCCGGGGGCCAGGCTCAATGCGTCCGCCATGCGCGGCCTGAACGCGACCACCGGCATTGGGGTCCATGATGATCCTGCCGGAAAGTTCAACCGTGGCCGCAGCCTCGGTTTCCGGAGCCAATTGAGTTCGGATGCCCATGCGTCGCTGCGCCATCTTCGGCACGTTGACGCTGCCATCAGGCAGGCGAACCAGACCGCTGGCGCTTACGGTGCCGCCGGGCTCGTCCAGATGCTCACCGCCGGGGCCATGCACCCCAGGTGATGCCGTGACGACTGTGGCATAGGACAATAATATGGCGAACAGAATCTTCAGCAGCGTCGCTGCATTTACATGTAGGTTAAAGCGGGTGAGTATCGACATCATGATCAGGCTCCTTGACGCAGTTTGAGACCGGCATTCCGACGACGCCAGATCAGAATTCCAATTCCAAGGCCCAACGTTGCCAGGCCCGTCCAAGCAGCAATTTCAAGAATGTGGCCATGATCGTCTTGAGTGTGACCTTGACTGTTAGTCATTACGGCGGCGGTCACCAACTTACCGTCCAACAGATCGCTATCCTGGCCGGCGATGAGCGTAAACACCAGCGCATGTTCTCCTGGAGTTCGGAGCAGTTTCAGGAAAGCGGGATCGTCGATAGCGTAGTCCCCTTGATCGGGGTGGAACTTCGCTTTGACCTTGATGTTGCCGCTCTCAACTTCGAGCATGGCATTCAACACGGGCTCATTGCTCTCGTAACGATCGATGAGGATGGACAACTCCTCCTTGTATAGCGTTGCAACCAGTTCGAACATCTCCGAGTAGGCTTCCATCCGGTTACGGGTATCACCAGCCACGGAGCCGGTCTTGGCATCCAGATGTTCGCCGTCCGGACCGTGTGCGCCAGGAGAGGCGCTTGCAACGTGGAGGATTGGAGACAGCAATAGGCTGAAAACTATCGTAACTAAGGCGATCCTGGTTCTTGTCTGACAAGTCATGGCAGTAATCCGAGAGATTGATGGAAACGGGCGCGGGCAAGCCCCAGTGCTGCCTGTTGTCGGGACAGTGCGGAATCGGCTTGCGCCGCGGCCGACATCGATCGAAGCAACTCAGGCAATGCGCTTTCACCGGCGCGGAAAGATTTGTCGATCAAGGTGGCGCGCTCGCGCAGCAAACTGGCGCGCGTGCGCTCAGCCTGCAGTTGCTCCTCATTGGACTGGAGGGCAGCACGGGCCATCATCACATCGGCTTCCAGGCGGTCACGCAACCGTTGTTCTGCGGTTTCGGCGATGTCGAGTTCTGACAGCGCTGCTGCCTGCAAGGGTCGATTGCGATCGGCAGTGCCGAAAGGCAGTCGGATCCCGAAGTTCAGGCTGTTTTGCGATGACTCATTGCGGCCAGGAATGTCCTGACGGGCACCTACAAAAACTTCAGGTGGAGAGCTGTGCGAGGATTTGACCAGAGCCGCTCGTCTGCGAGCGTGTTCGGTTGTGCTCACAGCGAGGCGGTATTCCGAGTGCTCAGTGAGTGGATATTGTGCGGCGACAGGAGGCTCTTCTGCCAAGCTTAGCCGATCAAGACCCGTTAGAAGTGTCCAGCGTGACCGGGCCGTTAATTCATTATGACGAGCCTCGGTCAATTGTGCTGTAGCACTTAGCAATTCCGCTCGCGCCGCCAAGGCATCGGCACGGGCCAGATCCCCCGCCTTGACCCTGCGTTCCACGTCGTCAGTTAGTGCGATCAGTGAACGGACCAAGGTCTCGGCTTGCGCCACTACGGCTTGCTGTGCAATGAGTGCCCAAGCTTTTTCGCGCACTTCTCCGGCGATGCGCAGACGAGCAGCGCGCTGAAATTGATCTGCCAAGCTCAAGCCGGAATCAGCAACGGCGCCGCGGGCATCGCGCTGGCCGGGCAACCATAACGGCCAAGCGATCCCGATTTCGTTTTCTCGACGGCCAGCGTCGGTTTGCCAGCGGTCGTTACGGTGATTAAGTTCAAGTATTGGCGGTGAGGCCCACAGGCTTGAAGCCGCCACTCGATCCGCTTCGGCGCGTTGCTGCTGGCCTTGGGCTTCCCGAGAAGAAACTGCGCGTTGCCAGGCCGCGTCGACTGCGGTGGCAAGGGTGACTGTTGACCGTGAACGAGTGTCAGGTGCCGGTTGTTGTAGCGCCGATGATTGCGCCCAAGCAGATGCACCAAACATGCTGCCTAAAGCGACGCAGCAGGTCAGTTTGAATGTAGTGTTCACAATATTCCCGAACTGATTGAGATTGCACAGCGGAACGCAACACGCTCAATCGCCGCCGATCACGGCGTCGATGCTCGTCTGCTAATTCCGGAATCCGGAATGTATCTGAGCATGCCCAATGGACATGGCAGACTCCGGCGCATCAAACAGTTGGGCGCGGTGGCCTTAGCAGGCCTTCGAGGAACGGAGGGGAAGTGGTTAGTGCCAAGAACACTGGGGGAATCCCAGTGCCTAGTCTGAAAACCCAGAGGTCAGCAACGGGCAGTATTACCGGGGCTATGTTGTGATCGGCCAGCAAGTGTAGTGTCGATGCATCGGAATCATCAACTTGGTAGCTACCGGAGTCGTTGTGGTGATGACTCTCTTGCTGCCAGTGCAGCATAGAGTGGGTTATATCCGCGAGATTGTTTTGCGACGACGAAAATACCGTGACCGTCATGGCTTGGAACGCCATGACAAAAGCAAGGACAAAAACAGTAAGTGCACGACGCATGCGGATATTGTACATGATTACTTATTGCTTTTAGGCGCAACAGTTATCCCACGCAAATGCGCGTGCCCGTGAGCAGGGTTCTCGAGATTGACAGGAATCCCTTACTCGCAAATAAATGTGTAATTACGGCATGGCCTGCTTCGCGATATGTGGTAACGCGCAGGAATGAAAACTCCTCTTTTTCTTGAGTCACTTAGAAGTAATGGTTATGAGGATTTTGTCATGGCATAGGTGATGGGTAGTAAGTCTACCCAGCGCCGTATGCGGTCGCTTGTGGTCGTAGCGATGCAGCCAATCCTGAATCAGCGCTCGTACTTTGTCTGACTTGACCGGTTTTTTCAATTCTAAATTGATTGTTTGAGGTGGGGGTCTTTCCGAGCAGTCCCTATACCGACCCTCCGACTTCCGCAATTCCGATCCCCAGAAGGACAAAAGCCCTGCCGCGAGGGCAGGGCTAAGCGCAAAAACGGAAAAAAATTCTGGCTCCCCGAGCTAGGCAAATCTGGGCACCGGCATCAAGCTGCTTGTAGGCTTTGAACGACCGCTTCCTACCGAAAGCCATCATCAGACTGGCTTCAAATTGCGATCTTTCACGACTTTTCTGTATTTCGCAATTTCACTTCTGATCAGACTCGTGAATGATTCCGGTGACATCAGCACCACTTCGGCACCTTCATTGCCCAGACGGGTGCGCATGTCATCCGAGGCGAGGATCGCATTAATCTCCGAGTTGAGCTTGTTGATAATGACGGCGGGCACTTTCGCGGGTGCAAGCACCCCCCACCACTGACCTGCCTCATAACCGGGGACACCGGCTTCCGCAACTGTAGGCAGTTCAGGAACAAACGACGAGCGCTTGCCACTGGTTACTGCAATCGCACGCAGCCGTTTACTTTGTAACTGCGGGCGTACCGACGGTATGCTGATGAACATCAATGAAATCTCGCCCGAAACTGCGGCGGTCACGGCTGGCGCCGCACTCTTGAAGGGTACGTGCAGCATTTCAATGGCCGTGCTTGCAGCAAAAATCTCGGCTGCAAAATGAATGATGCTGCCGGCACCCGCCGAGCCGAAAGTGAGTTGCCCGGGCTTGGACTTGGCAAGCGCGATCAGTTCCTTGATATTTTTCACTGGAACGGACGGATGCACAACAACAACCAGCGGCCCCGATCCAACCATGGACACGCCAGTCAGATCATTCACCGGATCAAATAGCAGCTTGGGCTGTATCGCTGCGCTGCTGCAATAGGTCGCAGTAGGCAGCATAATGGTGTAGCCATCAGGTGCAGATTTTGCAACGTAATCTGCGCCGATCATCTGGCCCGCACCTACACGATTGTCTACCACTACAGCCTGACCCAGGCGCGCCCGCATCTGCTCCGCGATTATCCGGGCCAGGACATCTGGAGATCCGCCCGCTGCGACCGGAACCACAATTCTGATGGTCCGGTTAGGAAATTCCTGGCTAAACACTGCATTACAGAACACAAGCGAACACAATAACGCAAGACCACGACTGAATCCTCGCATGCAACCTCCCCGATCGATTATGTATGGTTTTGCACGGCAGAATTTCATTATGCCTCTGATCACGGCCTGATAATCTAATACCTGTTAGGTTCGTAACGCCAATCTCGACTTCGCGCTGAAGGATGTCGGCGTGCCGTCACTGGACATCCACCCGGACGATGCAGCAAGTCGCGGCATCAGCGACGGCGCACAAGTGTGTGTGTTTAATGACCGCGGCGATTACACCCTGCGCGCCCGCATCACCGACACCGTACGGCCCGGCGTGGTATCGGCACCGTCAGTTTGGTGGAAAAAACTCACCGCCGACCGGCGCAATGCGAATGAAGTGACTTCGCAGGCGATTGCCGGCATGGGCGGCGCGGCGACGTATTACGATTGTCTGGTGGAAGTGAAGCCCGCGAGCTGATGGTCTGCTGGCAAGGTTCGAGTCTGGATCGGCCGCCCCCCCCAGACAGGCAAACAAACACCCCGCCGTCGCGTGGTCTGTGTGCATTACGCCAGCTTGGCATACCAAGGGCACCAAATAGGTGCAAAATGTCAACTACTACACGTTAGAAGTCACTATGCCCACAAAGAAAGCCTACTGGCGAATTGTCGGCTACAAGAGCACAAGAAAGATCTTTGAGTGCGAGATTCCGTACGGATTGTTCACGGACAAGCAGATGAGCGATCTTCTGCGTGTGCTTACGGCGAAGGCCGGACTTACTTTTGAAGAAATAATTGATTCATACGTCCGCAGAAACACCAAGCGATATCGCTCGCTACTTGAGGTGCACATTCAGGGCAAGCCTAAGGCTAGTCTAACGTGCGGTTCGAATCCTCATTTTGTTGCGTCCGTAGTAGAAAAGTGACTTCTAACCACGCAGCCCACTCGGACGCGCAGCCAGCTTCGTGCCAAATCACCGGCCTTCGTGCGCGCGCCGGTGGCTGCGAACGTTAGATTTTGAACGAGGAATAGAAATGTACGATCTACGCCAATGGTCTTTCGTGGCTGATATGAACTACAGCGGGTCAATCACTATTAGTGATGTTTGGTTATGGATTAAGAGTGGCTATATTTTTATCCTGGTGATGGGTTTATTTATTTCCTTGTCAATCAGCTTCCTGATGTTGGTCATTTCTTAGAGATCACTTACAGTAGTTACGGAGGTGTGTTATCAGGAATAGTTTCTTTCTTCGTTTGGATTATAGCGCTTGGAATTCTTGGAGCTATGTCAGATGCGACACAATAAATCTAACAAGCCAATCAAATTCGCTCCCTTCGGTCGCCGGGCCTCGCGGCTGAGCTCAAACGTTATGCGTCTCGAGGTCACACTATGAAACATCTCGCAAAAGTAATATGCGTTTTGGTTGTATTGTTGCCCAGCGTCTCGTTTTCCGAGACTAAGGAAACGGAACGCTTAGGGCGAATTGCAGAGCAATACGGAAGATGCGCTGATGTCACCTTGGGCAACTTCGATACCGATAAGAAAGCTCAAGACGCCATTGGTCTATTCTTCAGGGCGATGATCCAGAACATCAGATCGATGATCGAAGCTGAGCAGAGTCAAGGTCATGAAAGCACTCTCTTATTCATAAATATGGTGGGCAAGGATATCTTTACTGGTTACATGCTTAGAGCCATTGCTGACGGCAACGATGCATACAAAAAGGAAAAGGCATCGCTACAGGAAACCAATAATTGGGATTGGAAGCGCACGAATAAGCAACTTTGGAGTAAGTATGGTTGCGACGCGATTTATAAAAATCTATCCAAATGAGGCCAGCGACGCATTACCCTGCGCTCAAGCGGGACGCACCTTCGGCGCGCCCCCTTAGCTCCACGTCAAGGGGTTTGTCAAACGACCGCTTCTGGCCGAATAAGTAGATATATCAATGGAAAATGAATGATGGATGTTCTTCGCGATTCAATATGGCAGTTTGTCGGTGTAGCGGTAGCTGTTCTAGCGTTGATTGTCGCAGTAGCAGCGCTGTTGCTTCAAGCGAGAAGAAAATCACTGTCCGTCACAATTCGAGGTTTCTCGCCAATTTTAGCTAGTAGCCCGCCCGCAACAATAGGCAACGATCTAGTTGTTACGTACAAGGGCCAGATAGTTACTGAATTATCGGTTTTACAAGTTGTGATCACCAATGATGGTGGAAAAGCCATCACAACAGATGATTTTGAGTCACCAATTTCCGTTTTTTTTAAAGGCGATGCCAAGATTCTTAAAGCTGAAGTTACATCCGTTATTCCACGCGAGCTTGCTCCAGTTGTTTCTCATGCTTCAGAAGGCATTACTATTTCGCCGCTTCTGTTAAACCCAAGCGACACCTTCTCAATTTCTGTACTACTTCAAGATTTGCAGTTTCGGCATCCTGGCGACGTATTTCCAATTGCATCTGCACGTATTAAGGGTGTCAAGAAAATGAATTTTGAGCCCGCGTTCGTTCCTATAATTGGCTTCGATACACCATGGTTCGGTTTTAACGTCGATATCCGGTTAGTTGCGGTGCTGATTATTGCGACCTCAGTCGCATACTTGTTTAAAGCAATATTCTAAAAAGCGCGAGATTGCGAGAAGGGGCGGTTCGATGTCCGCTTGTGGCCGATAGCGGTCTTACAGTGCCGCTCCCTGATCCAGACTCGAACCAACGCTCGAAATCCGGCTACCGCACACCCAACAGCGTGACCTCGAACACCAGCGTCGCATTCGGTGGGATCACGCCGCCGGCGCCACGCGTACCGTAGGCGATGGATGACGGACAAGTCAACCTGGCCGCACCACCGACTTTCATCAGAGCCACCCCTTCCGTCCAGCACTTGATGACGCCGTTCAGCGGGAATTCGATGGGCTCGCCGCGGCTGTAGGAACTGTCGAATTCCTTGCCGTCCGGGAACATGCCGCGGTAATGCACACGGACCGTGGACGTCGCCGACGGTTGGGCGCCTTTGCCCTCCTTGACCATCTGGATCACCAGGCCGCTCGCGGTAACCTTGGCACCCGGCTCTTTGGCCGCCGCCGCAAGAAACTTGTCCGGCGTTGCCTGGGCAAACAGCGGGCTTGCAACCGTCATCGACAGCGCGGCGGCAAAAACGCATTTCAGGAGTTTTGATTGCAATGGGGCCGTCTGTTTGCTGGTCATGGTGAATGCGCTGGTCAGATTTTGTCGGGATGCCGGTTTGTGAAGGAGTCATTCGGATCCAACCAGACTCCGACACCTTTGCACTCCGGCGGCCGCGGAATAATACCGGATTTGGCGCTGCAGCAGCGGCATGCCCCATCCGAACTGCGATCAGATCTCCGGCCGGAACAGTCCCGGCATGTCATTTCTGCTGCGGCGGTTTCGCTTCGTTCAGGATGTCCATGCCGGGGATATAAGTCGAGGATTCAACCTCAAAAAAACCGAGCAGGGTGTGAAACACGTTGTTGTGGGTGAAGCGCATATTGCTTTTCGTGCGCAAGGCCGGCAGCGTGACCGCGCGGAAATTCCTGCCGAACCACATCACCGCAGGAACGTGGAGCTGGGTATCCGGTGCAATGGCCTTGGGCAGTCCGTGCAGATAAAGCCCGTTTTCACCCAGCGACTCACCGTGATCGCTGACGTAGAACAGCGCGGTCTCGAATTGGCTGTCATTCTTTTTGAGTACCGCGATGGCTTTGGCGAGAAAATGGTCGGTATACAGAATCGCATTGTCATAGGCATTGCCGATTTCCTCGCGGCTGCACTGGCTGAGATCGCTGTTCTTGCAAGCGGGCTTGAATTTCTCGAACTCCGGCGGATAGCGGCGAAAATAGGCGGGGCCGTGATTGCCCATTTGATGCAAAACAATGAGGATGTCACCTTTGGGATGGGCGTCGATATAAGCCTGCAGCCCGACCAGCATGCCCTCGTCGCGGCATTCAATGTCACAGACCGGGTTGACTTTTGGCGATCTGAAATCATGAAACTCCACTCGATCCGCGACCCCCTTGGAATCGGAGTTGTTATCCAGCCACAGCACATTGACATCGCTGCGTTGCAGGATATCCAGCAGATTTTCCTCGGTCTTGATCGCCGACGCGCCTTTGGCTTCCCCGTTCAGCAAAAACATGCAAGGCACGGAAACCGCCGTCGATGTGCCGCAGGCCCGGAAATTGGTCAAGCTGATGACGTTTTCCCGGCTCAACTGCGGATTGGTGTCGCGAGCATAACCGTTGAGGGAAAACCGGTCGGCCCGGGCGGTTTCGCCGACGACCATGATCACCAGTTCTCTCGACACGTCTGATGCAGGAATCATCGCGTCCGCACCGACCATAGTCATGGGTGCAGTCGAGATGATTCTGAACGATTCGGTGGCATAGCGGATCGTCGAGTAGAGGTAATAAACCGGGTTGGCGTGTTGGCGCAGCGCCTTGTGCTCTCTGAAAAATGAAGCATAAAAACTGCCGAACAGCAGCACGGTTGCGGCAATCAGCACCGTGATGACGCCGAGCAGTTTCAGGCGGGCGAGGCTTTCGACACGGGCGCCGCGCCAGCGCAGCGGCACCTTGGCGACCGCAACCGCGGGCAGGATACCGAGCAGGGTCAGATAAAACAGTAATTTCAGGTTGAACAACTCCAGGGCTTCGGCCGTGTTGGTGTGTGCAACATTGCGCAGCATGTCATCACTGATGATGACGCCGTAACTGTCCATGAAGTAGGCGGCCAGCGCAGACAACAGCAGCACGATGATCAGCACCGGTTTCGTAGAGCGCTTGAAACACACTGCGCCGAGCATCAGGACCGTGACGCCGCCAAAAACAATGATCAAGGACAGCAAGGCTGCTGCATTGCCGGCACCCAGAGGATATGTTTTGAGTACGTTCGAAACGAAAGAGCCGTTGCCGAAGACGCACAGAAACACGGTGACCAGAAGAATCAGGCTGTTGGCGGTCAGACTGCGATCGGATTTTGACGAACTGTCCTGCATGGGGTTGACCTGAATGGTGATTGCAGGGGACGGCTTGACTGCGTCCTCCCAGCTAATCCCTGGGACCCCTATGCCGGCTCTCCTTCAGGAAAACGCAGTACAGGTTTCGGGGATTTGCGTCGCAGTCTACAAAACCGTCTGTGAAGAAAGTGTTAACAAAACCTTCAGCACAAAAGCCTGCTTGCGGGCGGCGTCATTCAGCAGCCATGGCCGCCATCCTCATTAAACGCAAGCAGGTTTATACGCCAGGGCGGCGTATTGATTCAAAATCAGATTTTCCGCGGAATCACGATCTGCGTCTGCGTGACAATCGCCACCCGCGTGCCATCCACATTCCTGATCGTCGTCTGCCACACCATGGTGGTGCGCCCGATGTGCAGCGGCACCGTGCTTGCGGCAATCCGGTCGCCCTCGCCCGCCGCAAAAAAATTGGTTTTTGATTCCAGCGTCGTGGTGCGGTAACCCTCGGGCAGGTTGGCCACCGTGCCCATCGCGCCGAGCACATCGGCGAAGGCCATGATCAGGCCGCCGTTGACGCGGCCGCTGCGGTTGATATGGCTTGCGGTGACCGGCATCTCGGCATCGAGGCGGCGACGCGAGAGTTTTGTCAGGCGGATGCCCAGCGAACGCCCCATGCCCAGCGACAGCGATTGTTCGAGCATCTCGCGATTGGCCTGCGGCAGGGTGTTGGGCGGCAACTTCACTTGAACTGGCGCCGGGGCGCGGCTTTTTTTGCTTGCGGTCACAGTGCAACTCCTCAATTTATCGCGCCGGGAGTATAGCCGACGCAATCGGCTGCCGGTCCGGTCGCAGCGTCCAAAAAACAAATAAGTAATTGATTTTATTATTATTTTAACGCTTGCAGGAAATTCTGATTCTTGGCGTAATAGCGCCCACCATGAGAACAACCATCAACGGCGCAAGCCTGAATTACGCAATCCTCGGCAGCAGCGGTCCCTGGGTCGCCTTGGCACCCGGCGGACGGCGTGCCATCGCCGCAATCCAATCACTGGCGCAGCGTATCGCCGACGACGGTTATCGCGTACTGATTCACGACCGGCGCAATTGCGGCGCATCCGACGTGATGCTGTCCGGCGATGCTGCTGAACATGAAGTCTGGGCTGATGATCAGCATGCACTGCTGGTCCAGATCGGCGCACTGTCAGTCAACTCTCCGGTATTTGTCGGCGGCAGCTCTTCCGGCTGCCGCATGTCGCTGGCCTTTGCGCTGCGTTATCCACAAGCCGTGCGCGGACTGCTGCTGTGGCGCGTCACCGGCAGCGCATTCGCGGCGAAACGCCTGGCGAGGGAATATTACGGCCAGTACATCGCCGCGATGCAGTCCGGCGGCATGGCGGCGCTGGGCGCGATGCCGCATTTCCGTGATCTGATGGCTGCGCATGCGCCGAACCGTGAGCGCCTGCTGAACGCTGACCCCAAGGCAGTGATCGCCGCGATGACCTGCTGGAGCAATGGCTTCCTGAGTGAAGCTGACCTGCCGGTGATCGGCGCCAGCGCCGAGCAGCTGTGTTCGATCAAGGCGCCGGCCTGCGTGATTCCCGGCAACGACAACACCCATCCCAAAACCGCCGGCGAAGCACTGGCGCGCCTGCTGCCAGATGCCACGCTGAATATCCTCTTCGCCGAACACCGGAACGTCGATGTGGTGCCGCCTGAAGACTGGGCGGCGAAGGAGGCGGAAATGGCGGGGATGTTGCTGGAATTTCTGAAACGCCACTCAAGCTGATGAGCTGAAGCTCAGAAATCCTTTGCGTCTTTCTTTCACTTTGCGTCTTTGCGTTACAGCCTTTGGTTGTGGTTTTTCAGAAAAGCGTTAACGCAAAGACGCAAAGGAAAAAGAGAGGCGCAAAGAACACGATAGCGGAGTGCCTGAAAATGGCACTTTAAAACAGCACTTCAGCTTATTTTTTTCAGGCGCACTAAGTCTTGTAATCGGGATACAGCTTCTCGACCAGCGCCAGGCCCGCCACCCAGTCGTGGCTGTCGGCGTTGTAAACCCCCATGCGGCCGAACTTGGCTGCGCGTGCTGCGCAGACGTCCGGATCCGGGATGATCAGTTTTCCGCCACCGGCCAGCGCGCCGATCTGTGCACGACAGGCCAGCTCGAAAAAATGATGATAGATATAGGCCTCGGGCAGCGTCGTGCCGCACACCAGTGCGCCGTGGTTTTCCAGCAACAAGACCCACTGTTTGCCCAGTGCCCGCGCCAGCTGGTCAGCACCTTCGCGCGTGGTGTCATCCACTTCGTTCGGATAACGCACAATGCGGTTGTAGAAGCGCATCGCCTGCTGGGTCAGCGGCAACAGGCCGTGCTGCTGTGCCGACACCGCGAGATTTGCCGGCGAATGCGTATGCACAGCGGAATGGATGTCGGGCCGTGCATGCAATAGTGCGGCATGCAGGTTGTACGCCGCGGGACTGGCCTTGAACGCTGACACGCCGACCTGCCGTCCGTCGAGATCGTATTTGACCAGATTGGAAGCCGTCACCTGCACCATGAACACGTTGTCGGCCTTGACCAGAAAATGTCCGGGTTCGCCGGGCACGCGCACTGAAATGTGGTTGTAGGTCATGTCCACAAACACAAAATGCGCGACCAGCCGGTGCGCCGCAGCCAGCTCGCAACGCGTCTGCCATTCCGCCTCGCCGACACGCGCACGCAGCGCGCGAGGGCGCGCAGCGCGGGTGGCAATATGTTTTTGTTTTGCGCGGGCGACCACTCGTGAGATTACGTTGGTGTTAGTTGATGTTTTTAATCAATCTTTGCGCCGGAGACCCTGACAATCTTCGCGTATTTTTCCATGTCGCGACGGACGAAGGCGGTGAATTCCTCGACGCTGCTGCCCACCGGGTCAGCACCCAGTCCGATGAACTGCGCCTGCATTTCCGGGTTCTTGACGGTCTTGACCACGGCAGCATTGACGCGGCTGATGATGGCTTTCGGCGTTTTCGCAGGTGCAAAAATGCCGAACCAGTTGACCGCTTCGAACCCCGGCACACCGGACTCATGAATGGTCGGCAGTTCGGGCATTTGCGCTGAACGCTGCAGGCTGGCAATGCCGAGCACGCGCACGCGACCAGCCTTGATATGCCCGACAATGGGCGAAATCGAATTGAACATCATCTGCATGTGCCCGCCCACCACGTCGGTCACCGCCTGGGGCGCACCCTTGTACGGCACATGCACGATGTCGGTGCCAGTCATCTGCTTGAAAAGCTCCCCAGCCAGATGATTGGCAACACCGTTGCCGGCAGATGCGTAATTGAGCTTGCCCGGCTGCGCCTTGGCCAGCGCAATCAGTTCCCTGATGTTTTTGGCCGGCACTGCCGGATGCACCATCAGCACAAACGGTCCGATGGAAATCAGGCTGATCGGCGCGAAGTCGCGCAAGGTGTCGTAGGGCAACGGCGCCTTGCGCAGATGCGGCAATATGGTCAGCGCGCCGGGACTGCTGATGAACAAGGTGTAGCCATCGGGCGCGGACTTCGAGGCAATCTCGGCGCCGATGACCCCGCCGCCGCCGGCGCGATTATCAGCAACCAGCGCTTGTCCCAGCTGCTGCGACAGGCCCGGGAACACCAGCCGCGCCGTGACATCCGGCGTCGCCCCGGCGGGCACTGCCAGAATTACGCGGATCGGTTTATCAGGCCAGACTTCCGCCGCAGCCAAAGGCGCGGCAACTGGCGCCAACAGCAACAAAGACCATATTCCGCGCATCGATTTCATGTGTTCTTTTCCCGTTCTCCTCCCGCGAATCCGCAGCATGCTACCAGTTTAATGGTGCGGAATAACGGCTTGCCGGTAAAATCAGGCGCTTGGTTCGCGTTCGCGATCCATTCAATCAGCAACGATACAATCCGGGAGGCGGGACATGGCGGCAAACAAGGAACTCGCTGGTAAAGTTGCGCTGGTCACCGGCGCGGCACGCAACATCGGTCGTGCCATTGCAATCGCACTGGCAGAAGCCGGCGCGACAGTCGCCGTCAATGCCCGCGCGGCCAAAGATGATGCAGAAGCCGTCGCGCAGGAAATCCGCGCAGCCGGCGGCAAGGCCGAAGTATTCATGGCCGACATCGCCGACGCCTCCGCGGTCAACGCGATGGCGACGGACATCATCAGGAAATTCGGCAAGGTGGACATCCTGATTCTCAACGCCTCTATCCGCAAGGAAACCGCATTCATCGACATGAGCTTTGAGGAATGGCGCAGCCTGCTGTCGATTACGCTTGACGGCTCCTTCCACTGCACCAAGGCCTGCCTGCCGTCGATGATCAAGGCGGGCGGCGGCAGCATCGTCACCCTCGGCGGCATGACCGCGTTGTCCGGCGCCAAAAAGCGCGTGCACGGTTCCGTCGGCAAACACGGCCTGTGGGGCATGACCCGGGCACTGGCCAAGGAACTGGGGGAACACAGTATCAACGTCAACTGCGTGGCACCGGGCCAGATGGATACCGCACGCGCCGCTGATCGCTCGGTACGCGCCCCGGTGTCGAACGTGCCGATGGGCCGCCGCTCAACCCCGGAAGAAGTTGCCGGCATCGTGCGTTATCTGTGCACGCCTGCCGGAGAGATGATCAGCGGGCAGTTGATATACGTTGATGGCGGCCAGCAAATGTTCTGACCACTTCGGTCGGAAAAGTCGTAAGACCAGATTCCGCTAACCGCCGAACCAGATTCCGTTAACCGCCGATGAACGCAGATCAACCCGACTCAATAAAGCAAGGCGGCCAGAAACAATCCATGAGAGCCATCGCCAGCATTGATTTGATGCGCTGCTATTCCGATTTTTGATTTTATCGGCTTAATCTGCGTTCATCGGCGGTTAAACGGATTTTGTTTCCAGTCAGGCCGGTGCGTCGTCATGCATGAACTGCAATCGCGCCAGGTGTGCATACAAACCGTCGGCGCGCAGCAGTTCATCATGCGTTCCCGTCGAATGCAGATGACCGCGGTCGAGCACGATAATGCGGTCGGCATTGCGCACCGTCGCCAGGCGGTGCGCGATTACCAGCGTGGTGCGGCCGCTGGCCAGTTTTTCCAGCGCTGCAGCGACCTGGCGCTCACTTTCTGCATCGAGTGAACTCGTCGCTTCGTCGAGCAGCAGGATCGGCCGGTCGGCGAGCAAGGCGCGGGCAATCGACAGGCGCTGACGCTGGCCACCCGACAGCCGGACCCCGCGTTCACCGAGGTCGGTATCAAAACCCTGCGGCAGACGTTCAATGAATTCCATCGCATGCGCTGCAACACAGGCCGCACGCACTTCCTCCTGTGTTGCACCCGGCCGGCCGAAGCGCACATTCTCGGTGACGCTGGTCGCAAAGATCACCGGGTCCTGCGCCACCAGCGCGATCAAGCGCCGCAGAGCCAGCGGATCGCAGTGGCGGGTATCAGCACCATCGATCAGGATGCGTCCTGACTGCGGATCATAAAAACGCAGCAGCAGCGCAAAGATCGTGGTCTTGCCGGCGCCCGACGGCCCGACCAGCGCCACGCGTTCACCGGGATGCACCTCGAATGACAGTGCTCCCAGTGCAGCAGCATCCGGGCGCGTCGGATAGGCGAAGTTCACACTCTCGAAACGGATCGCACCCCGGATCTGCGCCGGCAATTCGATGCGCGGCGCGGCAGCGACCAGTTCCGGCTGCGTATCAAGCAATTCCATCAGACGTTCGGTGGCGCCTGCCGCGCGCTGGATTTCGCCCCAGACCTCGGACAGGGTGCCGGCACCGCTGGCGACGATACCGGCGTAAAACACGAAGGCCGATAACTGGCCGCCGGTCAGCCGTCCCTCAAGCACATCATGACCACCGACCCACAGAATCACGCCCACCGCGCAAAAAGCGATCAGCATCACCGACGCAATCAGCCAGGCCTTGACGCGGATGCGGTCGACGCCCGCGTCATAAGCAGCTTCGGTAGCAGCGTCAAAAGCATCGCGCGTGCGTGCCTCGTGACCATAAGCCTGCACGGTGCGGATTTCGTGCATCGCCTCATCAACATGCGCCGACACCTCGGCAACCCGATCCTGGTTGGCGCGCGACAATCTGCGTACTCGGCGCCCGACGAGCAATATCGGAATCAGTGTCGCCGGCACACCAAGCACGATCAGCGCCGCCAGCTTGGGACTGGTGGTAAACAGCAGCACCAGCGCGCCGATCATCATCAGGCCGTTGCGCAGAAACATCGACAGGCCGAAACCGATGACCTGGCGCAACTGGTCGCTGTCATTGGTCAGCCGCGACACGATGTCGCCGGTGCGTGTGGCATCAAAAAACGCCGGCGACAGGGTCAGCGTGTGGGCAAACACCGCACGTCGCAGGTCGGCAATCACCCGCTCGCCGACCGTCATCATCAGGTAGAAACGCGTGTACGTCGCCACCGACAGCACCACCGCCACCGCGATCACACCGGCGAGCGCTGCATTGAGCATGGACGGATTGCCGCTGCCAAAACCGGAGTCAATGACAAAACGCAGCCCCTGCCCCAGCGCCAGCACGCAGCCGGCGGCAGTGACCAGCGCGATCAGCGCGCCGGCGACGTGCCAGCGATACGGCCGGAGAAAATGCAGCAGGCGCCGCAATTGCGGAACACTGTCGGTGGCGGGTGCGGGGGTCGAATCAGTGGCGGACATGGAATTAATCTAATGGTGCCTGACGATAAAACCGGGTCAACTTAAACCGCCGATGAATGCAGATAAACGCAGATGAACCCGGCTCAACAAAGCGCGCTGAAGGTGGTCAAGGATAACTCATTAAAAACAATAGCCTGTATTGACGAGCCGTGCCGTTTTCCGCCGTTTTTGTTTTTATCGGCGTTAATCACCGCGTTCATCGGCGGTTAACGTTTTCTGATTTTGGTATGGGCTCCAAGAACACCCTGCGACGGGATGGTTCACAACTGCCGCTGGTTGATGCGCACGACGAGTTGCGGCGAGTTGAGCGTCACGGTCGCCGGCTTCAGCGCTGTAATCACGATTTCGTATTCGGCCTCCGCCGGCAGATCGACCCGCATCACCGGCTGCAGCAGCGATGCCGGCGGCGGCGAGGACTGCGTGGCACCGGTGCTTTCGGGACTGTTGACCTGGAATTCCTGGGCATGGATGACCTTGCCGCCCGCGCTCAGCGTCGCGCGATAGCTGTTCCACTGACCAGCCTCATCCCGCTTGCCCCAGACAAAATCAGCATGCAAATTGAACGCCACCGTATTCATTTCCGGCTTGAGCAGGATGCGCACCGGCGCATAACCGCCATCGGCGGCCGGCTGCAGCGGAATCCGCGCCGCCTCCTCGCCGCCGAGCAAGCCATCGCAGCCGGCAAGCAGAACGGCGACTGCCGCCGCAACCAGTGTCCGGCGCAGCATCAACGGGAATGTTTGCCGAGGAATTCGGCCAGCGCCTTGTTGAATATTGCGGGCTGTTCGACATTCGACAAGTGCGCGGCCGAGGGAATGATCAGCAGTTCGGAGCCGCGCAACCTGGCGTGGATCTGCCGCGCCATCTCCGGCGGCGTGCCGTGGTCATCTTCGCCGACAATGACCAGTGCCGGACAGTCGATTTCACCGAGACGGTCGAGCACGTCGATTTTGGCGATGGCGTCGCAGCAGCCGGCGAATCCCGCCACCGGGGTGTTGCGGATGTCATTGCCGATGCGCGCCATCACCTCCGGGTTGGCCTTGCGCCAGGGCTCGGTGAACCAGCGACCCAGCGTGCCCTCGACCAGCGCGTCCATGCCCTTTTCGCGGGCCATGCGCACACGTTCGCCCCACATCTGCCCGGCGTTCGGCGGGCGGCGGCTGGTGGTATCGGCCAGCACCATGCTCTGGAATACACCGGGATATTTCAGCGCGTAGGTTTCACCGATCATGCCGCCCATCGACAGCCCGGAAAAATGCGTATGCCGGATGCCGAGTTCGGCGAACAGCCCGTGCATGTCGTCGGCCATCTGCTCCAGCGTGTATGCGCCTTCCGGCGCGCTGCTCGCGCCATGGCCGCGGGTGTCGAAACGCAGCACTTTGTAATTTTTCAGCAGCGCCTGCATCTGCGGGTCCCACATCGACAGGTTGCAGGCCAGCGAATGCGCCATCGTCAGCCACGGGCCCTCGCCCTCAATGACGCAGTTGATTTCGACACCGTTGGTTTTGATTTTCATGGTCATCTCTCGGTTTATTGCGCCTTGATATTGCCGGCTTTCGCCAGCCTTGCATACAGCACAATGTCTTCTGCAATCAGTTTATCGAAAGCCGCCGGCGTGGTCGGGCGGGGATCGAGTCCGATCGGCGCCCAGCGCTTGCGCAACTCGGCGTCGCCGAGCAGGCGCGTAACCTCCCGGTTAAGGGTGTTGATCAGCGGCCGCGGCGTTTTGCCTGCGGTCAGTAATCCGAACCACAGCACCGAGTCGTAACCCGGCACGCCGGATTCGGCGATGGTCGGCACGTTCGGCAACAACTCATCGCGCCGCAGCGACGACACGCCGAGACCCGTCAGCCGGCCTTCGCGTATCAGGCTCACCGCATTGGCAATCGGCGCCATGAAAAACTGCACCCGCCCGGTCATTGCCTCGGTTACCGCTTCGGGAATGCCCTTGAACGGAATATGCACTACATCGATCTTCGCCATGCTTTTTAATTGTTCGGCGGCAAAGTGGGTGCCGCTGCCGGTGCCTGCCGATGAAAAATTCAGTTGCCCCGGTTTCGCCCGCGCCGCGGCGAGCAGGTCTTTCGTGCTCTTGAATCCGGATGACGGCGCCACCACCAGCACATACTTCGATACGGCAGACAGCGAAATGCCGGCAAGGTCGCGAAGCACATCGTACGGCAGCTTGGCGTAAATGGCCGGCGCCACCGCATGCGCCGAAGACACCGACAGCAAGGTGTAGCCGTCAGGGTTCGCTGTTGCCGCCAGATTGGCGGCAATCGTGCCGCCCGCGCCCGGACGGTTGTCGACGATGACCTGCTGTTTGAATTCTTCGGTGAGTTTCTGCGCGATATAGCGCGCGGTGATATCCGGCCCGCCGCCCGGCGTAAAACCGACGAGGATGCGAATCGGCTTGAGCGGATATTCCCCTCCGCGGGCTGCGCCTGGCTGCGCCGCATGGACAGGTAACGCGGTAACCATCAGCACGGCTGTTGCGAAAACTTGCAACTTGCTCATCATTTCTCCCGTCCGACCATCATGGTGATGTCATTAAAACCGGGCGGGAGCAGCGCAGCGTATCCCGCCTTCGGTGCCTCGCGAAACGGCGGGATCCGTTTCACTCCTCCCGCCCTACAACTGCTGTTGATTATCAGGGCGTGCACTATACCAGCCCGACTACGTGATCACAGTATATGGACCGTCGCGCAAGGCGGTCGCAAGCACGGACGTTCCCCGTTATGCTTGCGGCTTTTCGCAGGCAGGGGATCTTCCGCGTGACAACACCCAAAGAGCTGGCCGGCCGGGTCGCCCTCGTCACCGGCGCGGCAAAAAATATCGGCCGCGCGATTGCGCTGGAACTGGCGGCGGCCGGCGCCAAAGTCGCGATCAATACCCGCGCTTCACGCGCCGAAGCCGAGGCCGTCGCCGATGAAATCCGCGCCGCCGGCGGCACCGCCGCGGTCTATATCGCGGACATCGCCGATGCCGATGCAGTACGGCAGATGGGTGCCGCGGTGGCCAGCGAACTCGGCACCGTCAACATTCTCGTGCTCAACGCATCGGTGCGCCGCGAAATCGCGTTCACCGAAATGACCTTCGACGAATGGCGCCAGGTGATGGCGATTTCACTCGACGGTTCCTTCCACTGCGTGAAGGCCGTGCTGCCCGGCATGATCGCCGCCGGCGGCGGCAACATCATCACCCTCGCCGGTGACACCGCGCTGACCGGCGCCATCGGCAAGGTGCACAGTTCCTCGGCAAAAAGCGGGCTTGCCGGCATGACCCGCGCACTGGCGCGTGAACTTGGTCCCAAAGGCATCCGCGTCAACTGCGTGTCGCCCGGCCATTTCAACACCACGCGCCCCGCGGGCCGTGCGGCGCGGCCCGCGGCTTCCGGCCATATCCCCCTGGGCCGCTATGGTGAAGCAGACGAAATCGCCGCCACAGTACGTTTCCTCTGCAGCGTCGGCAGCGGCTTCATCACCGGCCAGGTCATCCACGTCAACGGCGGTCAGTGGGTATTTTAAAATATTCAATATAAACAAATACTTGGAAGGACTTCTGAATGACCGCAAAACTGCCGGAACGTTTCCCCGCCATTCCGCCGGAGCAATGGACGGATGAGCAGAAAAAAGTCGCCGCGACCATCGCCTCCGGACCGCGCGGTGAAGTACGCGGCCCGTTCCTCGCACTGCTGCGCAGCCCCGGACTCGCGCACACCGTGCAGCAGGTCGGTGAATACCTGCGCTTCAAATGTCCGCTGGACCGGCGCATCGCCGAAATGGCAACGCTGATGGCGGCGCGACACTGGACACAGCAGTACGAATGGCAGTCACATTACAAACACGCGATGAAAGCCGGCCTCAACCCCGCCATTGCCCAGGCTATCGCCGAAGGTCGTCGCCCGCAGGGCATGGCCGCGGACGAGGAGGCGCTCTACGAAATGCTCACCGAGGCGCTGCACAACCAGAGTGTCTGCGACGCCACCTACAAGCGCGCGCTCGGCGTGTTCGGCGAACAGGGTGTGATCGAACTGGTCACCGTTGCCGGCTATTACGCGATGCTGGCGATGGTGCTCAACGTCGGTCGCAAGGCCCTGCCCGCCGGGCAGGAACCGATGCTGCCCTGGTTTCCCCACTGAGCGCAAAACCCTCTTCGCTGTTCCTGCTGCTCGCGCTGCTGGCCGGCCACACCTTCGCCTCGATGTCGACGCTGGTGCTGCCGGCGGTGGCACCAGCCGTCGCCCGCGACTATGGCTTCGACCCTTCCCTGATCGGCTACCAGATCAGCACGGTCAGCCTCGGCATGATGGTGACGCTGACGTTGCTCGGCAACACCACCCGCCGCTACGGCGCCGCGCGGACCAACCAGCTGGGACACACGCTGGTCGCCACCGGCATGTTGATACTGCTGCTGCCATGGAGCCTGTTCCTCGTCATCGGCTCACTGGTGATCGGCCTGGGTTACGGCATGATCACGCCCTCGGCCTCGCACCTGCTGATGCGTTACACGGCGCCGGCGCGGCGCAGCACGGTGTTTTCCATCCACCAGGCCGGCATTCCCGCCGGCGGCATGCTGGCGGCGCTGATCGCACCGGCGGTTACGGTGTACGCCGGCTGGCGCTGGGCGATCCTCATCAGCGCAGTACTGATCATCAGCGTAGTGGTGCTGATGCAGTGTGGCCGCCGCGCCTGGGATGACGACCGCGACCGCAACGCCGCCGCATTCACCACGAATCCCATGGCCGGCGCCGCTGCGATCTGGCGCCACCCGCAGTTGCGCCTCGCAACCATTGCCGGCAGCTGTTTTTCCTGGATCCAGTTTTGCGTGGCGACCTTCACCGTGGTTGCCTGCGTTGCCGTGCTTGACATGAGTCTGGTAATCGCCGGCACCGTGCTGACGGTGGTGCAGTTCGCCAGTGCGGGGGGCCGCGTGCTGATCGGCTGGATCGTCGACCGCGTGCAGGACACCGCGCGTGTGCTGGCATGGAACGCCGCGGCGCTGATGCTGGCCGCGATTGCCGCACTGGCTTTTAATCCGGCGCTGCCACTGCCCGCGGTTTATGTGCTGTTCGCAGTGCTCGGCGCCGCTTCCGGCTGCTGGCCCGGCGCGCTGCTTGCCGAAGTCGGCCGGCTGGCGCCGCCGGGACAGGTCAGCCTCGCCATCAGCGGCTCGCTGGTCATTACCAACGTCGGCAAATTCATCGGGCCGATCATTTTTGCCAACATCTACGCGCTGACCCGCAGTTACAGCATTGCATTCGCGCTGCTGGTGGTGCCAGCGGCGGTGGCGCTGTACTGTCTGTACTCCGCACGTCAACCGCCGCGATAAACTGATTGCATGCGACTGCCCTTGCTGACCGTGCTGCTGTGCGTTGCGTCCGCCGCCGACGCGGCTGCACCGCAGACCGTCTATACGGATGCCTGCGCCCATTGCCACACCCCGGGCATCAGCGGCGCGCCACGGCTCGGCGACCGCGCCGATTGGTCGCAGCGCATCCGTCCCGGCTTCAAGCTGCTGTACCAGGCCGCCATCGAAGGCGTGCCGAACACGACCATGGCCGCCCGCGGCGGAAACCGCGAACTGAGTGACGTCGACATCCGCGCGGTCGTCGATTTCATGATCACTGCAGCGGCTTTGCCGCAATCGACGCTCGCCGCAGCACGGCGTTACGATGCCTTGAATATTACCGACCGCGAATTCATCCACCTCGACGCCAATTTCGACGGTGTGTTGACGGCCATCGAAATCAAACACGACCGCGCCCTCGCCGCAGGTTTTGTACGTTTCGACCGCAATCGCGACGGCAAACTCGATACCGGCGAATACCGCGCGCTGGAAACGCAGCTCGAACACGAACGCGCCGCCGTAACGGTGGACGATGCTCAACTCGTCATCGCAGTTCGCGCGGCGTTGGGTGCATTGCCGGATTTTCCCGGGAAGGAAGTCAGGATTGAAGTGGTGTCAGGCGCTGTCGTGCTCAGCGGGATCGTACCCGGCGCCGCAGAAGTACGGCGCGCCTGGCTGGCGACGCGGCGTATTGCCGGTATCAAGGCACTGGATAATCGATTGGTTTCAGGCGAACTGCTGGCTTGGGACTGAGCATCGGGTTTACGAAGCTACCGATCCCTTCCGTTCGCCCCCGGATCAAGTCCGGAGCAGGCTCTGAGCTTGTCGAAGGGCAATAGGGCTTCGACAAGCTCAGCCCGAACGGAGTTATGTATTTGGCTCAATAAACAGCCAAGACACTACGCCAGAATATTGCTGACCTGCTCCTGCTTCAGCAGTTCATAAACAAAGGCTTCGAGCTCCGGCCCCAGCGCATCGCGCACTGAAATCATGCCGATGGGCCGGCCGGCTTCGACAACCGGCAATATCCTGAATCGCCCTTCGCGCATGAAACCCAGGGCATGCGCGAATGAACGTTCAGGCGTGATGGATCGAGGGTTGACAGTCATCACCGAACCGAGCTTCGTGGCGCCACCATCAAGTCCGGCGGCCAGCACACGAAACAGCGCATCGCGTTCGGTGAACAGGCCGACGAGTTTGCCGTCATCGACAACCATCAGCGCGCCGACATTGCGCTGTTTCATCAGGCGCGCGGCCTCGGCCACGCTCATGCTGGAGGGGGCGGTCAGCAGTTCCTGACCTTCGATAATTTGACGGATCGTGCGTTCGGTCATGAGCAACCTCCGTTCGCAGAGCAAGACAAGAAAAAATGCGCCGCCGGAAATGCGGCGCCTGTTTTGATGCTACGCGCCGATTATCCCGCGGTCAAACCGCGGGCCGGGCTTCAGGCTTTTTTCCCTCGCGCATGTACACCGGCAGATCCATGGACGGCGGCCGGTGCCCCGGCACCTCATAAAACATGTCGGCAACGTAACCCCGGTGATAATTGGTATGCATCACCACATGCAGCAGGATTTCGCCGCGGTTCATCGCGCCGCGATTGCCGCCGATCAGCGTGTAATCCACCGTTTCGCCAAGTCCGGCATCGGTCTGCGCATCGCTCCACGCCACATACCAGCCATCGACTTCATGCTGCATCCGCCACAGTTCAGACAGCGGTGGATGCTCCTTGATATTGCGCGCCTCGTAACCATGATCACGGCCCTCAAGATGCGCCTGCCAGATGCGGTTGATCACATAAATATGATTCAGCGTATGCACCATGTTTTTGAACAGGGAGGGACGCGGCTTTACCGCCTCCCCTTCCGGCAGCGCAGCAACCGCATCGAACATCACTTTGTCCGACCATGCGTTGTAGCGTGTCAGCATGCGTGCGGTCTCTGCATCCATCTCACAACCTCCGTTCTGTGCGTTGACGGAATCAGGCCGCGATGCCCAGCCTGCGCTGCAGGTCGCCGATCACCTGGGTCCACGACCGTTTCCGCCAGCGCACGCGCTGGTCGATCGGCTTGTTCTCGACGTCGGCATGCACCTTCATCACCACGAGCACCGGGCCGGGCTTGCCGAGGATGTCCGGCAGCGCCGCGGTCAGCGCGTCGAGCTCGGTGAAGGCAAACGCCCGTGGATAACCCGCGCCCTTCGCCAGCATCGCGTAGTCGACGTTTTTTGCGTTGGGCACCGGCTGGCCGCCGGTGGTTGCGTAACACTCGTTGTCGAGCACGAAATGGTAGAAATTCGCCGGGTTCTGTTCTGCAACCACGAGCAGGATGCCGAGCCCCATCTGCAGGTCGCCTTCGGAATCGAACAGCACGACCTTGCGTTGCGGCTGCGCCATCGCGAGCCCGAAGCCAAAGGCGGCATGACCGCCCATCGCCGGATCACCCATCGGGAGGTCGAGATCCGGCTCGCTGCTGATGCCGACCCAGTGCCGGCCGCCGCGGCCGGGCACCACGATGGCGTCGCCGCGATGAGCGTTGAACACCTTGAGCATTTCTGCGGTATCGATCATGTGCTGTTCCTGATTTGTTGAAAATTACTTGTTGAAACCGTGGTATTCGTCGCCGACCAGCACGGCGACGGGGCGTTTTGTTTTTTTCGCCTCGTTGAACGCGAGTGTGATGCGGTCCACATCAGCATCGCTTTCCACCAGGTAATAGTTGATGCGAAAGGCATTGAGGAAAGGCTCGGTGTAGACCGACGCCGTGTCCGCGGTCGGCGCGCCATGCCGCGACCAGCCGCGCATGCCGACCATGTACACCACCGGGATTTCAAGGCCGAACAGCCAGCCGCGGATCGAATCGCCGGACTCCATCAGCCCGGTGTTCTGCACCAGGATCACCGGCACCTTGCCCCCGACTGCGAGGCCCGCGGCCACCGAACAGGCCAGTCCCTCGCGCGGCACTGTCACCAGCGTCAGCGACGGCTCCGCCTTCATCAGCAGATACAGCCAGTTGGTTTCGCTGTCCGGCAGCCAGACGACATGGGTTACGCCATGCTGCTTCAACTGCTCCAGCACGGTCTCGGGGCTCAGGTGTGCCTTTAACTCGTCATTTTTCAACACATCATTCATATCAGATTCTTTTCTTGTAAATTGCCCTGCTGTGTTATCAGTCACCTTCAAGTTTCGATTCCTGGACCACCTTGGTCCATTTCGCGATTTCGGATTTGACGTGCGCGGCAAACTGTTCTGGCGTCGCCTGCTCAACGGTGATGCCCTGGTCTTCGAGGCGTTTTTTCAGCGGCCCGGCAAGTACTTTTGCGCCATCGGCGTGCAGCTTCGCCAGCACCGGCTGCGGGACTTTCGACTGGGTGCACAGGCCGTACCAGCCGGTGACATCATAACCGGGCACTCCCGCTTCGGCGAACGTCGGCACGTCAGGCAACTGCGCGCTGCGCACCGCAGAGGTCACCCCCAGGGCACGCACGCGCCCGGCCTTGACCGCGGCCAGCGGCGCGCCGGCGAGGTTGCCCACCGAGGACTCCATGTGGCCGCTCATCGCATCGGCCAGCGCCGGTGCGGCGCCCTTGTACGGCACATGCACGATGTTGATCCCGGTCATCGACTTGAGGAGTTCGATCGACAGGTGCGGCGAGGCGCCGACGCCGGAGGAACCGAAGTTGAGCTTGCCCGGATTTTTTCTTGCATAGTCGATGTAGTTCTGCAGCGTCCTGACCGGCAGGGACGGATGCACCATGAAAATATTGGGTACGCCGCCGATCTTGATCGGGAACGCAAAATCGCCGACCGGATCATAGGTCAGCCGTTTGGCAAACCGCGCCGGCGTGATCGCGTGCGAGCCGATATTGCACAACACCAGCGTGTAACCGTCGGGGGCCGCCTTGGCCGTGAATTCGGTCGCGATGTTGCCCGCTGCGCCCGGCCGGTTTTCCACCAGCACGTTGCTGCCCCACAGTTCGCCCAGCGCCTGCGCCATCATGCGTGCCGTGGTATCGACGCCGCCGCCGGGGGTATAGCCGACCATGATGCGCACCGGCTTGCCGCCGGGAAAGTTCTGTGCCGCCACTGTGCCCGCTGCAAGAGCAGCGCCGGTCAGGATGATGCATGCAATGTTTTTCATATGTTCACTCCTCCTCGATAAAAACCAGACTTCCGGGATCAGGGCTTGATATTGTTGTCGCGGATCACCCGGCCCCAGCGGGAAATTCCTCCGCCTGCAGGTTCACGATGCCGCCGCACAGCATCGCTGCCGCGAGCACTGTGTTGATCCCCGCGCTGCCGATCGGTGCTTTCATCGTCGCCCCCGCCCATTAATTATATGTTTATAAACAATAACTTACGATAACGGTGGCGTCCGGAACCGATCCCGGACCTCAGTCGATTTTCGCGTTCGCTTTTTTGATCACATCCGCCCACTTCGCGCTGTCGCTGCGCACCAGTATCCAGAACGCCTCGGGCGTGCCGGTCAGCGGTTCGGAGCCGAGCGCGAGAATACGCTCGCTGGCCGCCTTGGAATTCACCGCCAGATTCAGTCTGGTGTTAAGGACCGCGATGATTGCGCGCGGCGTACCGGCCGGCGCCACGACACCATGCCAGGTCGTCGCTTCATAACCGGCAACCCCGGCCTCGACCAGTGTCGGCACCTCGGGAAATACCGGCGAACGTTTCGGTCCGGTGACCGCCAGCCCGCGCACGCGGCCGGCCTTGACATGACCGCTTGCCGAATTCAGCCCCTCCATCATCAGCTGCACCTGGCCCGACATCAGATCCGCAATCGCCGCGGGGCCGCCCTTGTAGGGCACATGCACGATCTGCGTGCCGGTCATGGTCTTCAGGAGCTCAAAACCAATGTGCCCCGGCGAACCGTTGCTGGAAGACGCGTTGAACAATTTGCCGGGATTCTGCTTCGCGTAATCGATGACCTCGCGCACCGAGCGGAACGGCGACTTCGGAGCGGCGAGCAGCATCATGTGGCCGGTAATGGTCTGTCCGACCGGCGCCAGCTCGCGCATCGCGTCCACCGTCGGCTTGGCCACCAGATGCGGCCCGATCGCCAGCGCGCCGATCGGGGCGTAACCGATGGTGTAACCGTCGGGGGAGGCCTTGGCCGTGAGCTCCATGCCCAGTTGCAGCGCGCCGCCGGGACGGTTGTCCACCACCACCTGCTGGCCGAGTTCGCGAGCCAGTTCGACGGCGACAATGCGCGCCACATTGTCAGTCGATGCACCGACCGCCTGCGGCACGATCATGCGCACGGGGCGCTCAGGATAGGCGGCCTGGACGGCGGTCACCAGCAGCGCAGGCATCAGCAACAACATCCTGCACAGTCCCGCTGGGAGTCGCATGTTCAGCCTTCCTATTTATCACTGGTGATGCCGGCGGCCTTGACGGTCTTGGTCCACTTCTCGAGTTCGGCGTGGATAAACTTGCGGGCCTCGTCCGGATTGTTGCCTACCGGCACCGACCCCAGGCGCGCGAGCCTTTCCCTGATATCAGGCTGGGCAAGAATGCGCACCGACTCCCTGTTCAGTTTCTCGACCACCGGCGCCGGAATTTTTGCCGGCCCCATCAGCACGCCCCACGACGTCGATTCGTAACCGGGCACGGTGTCGGCAATCGGTGGCACGTCAGGCAGTTCCGCCGAACGCGTTTTCGAGGTGACTCCCAATGGCCGCAGCCGGTTGGCCTTGATATGCGGCAACGTGGCGATCACCGTGTCGAACATGACGTTGACGCGACCGGCGATCAGGTCGGGATGCGCCGCGGTGCTGCCCTTGTACGGCACATGCGTCATCTTGACGCCGGTCATCAGCTTGAACAGTTCCGCGCTCATGTGCGGTGAACTGCCGGTGCCGCTGGACGCAAAGGTCAGGCTGTCGGGTTTTGCTTTCGCCAGTTCAAGCACTTCCTTTACCGACTTCGCTGCGAACTGGTTGCCGGTAACCAGGATCAGCGGATTCGACGCGGTGATGGTGACAAAGGTGAAATCGCGGTCGGAGTTGTAGGGCAGCTTGTGGATCGCCGGATTGATCGCAAAACTCAGCGCCACCAGTCCCAGCGTATAACCATCGGGCGCCGCCTTGGCCACCAGATCGGTGCCGATGATGCCGGTGGCGCCGGTGCGGTTGTCAACCACCGCATTGACGTTCCAGGCCTGAGAAAATTTTTCGGCGAACATGCGCGCGGTCACGTCCGATGCCCCGCCCGGCGGGAAGGGCACGATGATGCGTATCGGACGCTCGGGATAGGCGGCCGCCGCGGGTGCGGCGTTGAGCCAGCCGCCGATGGCGCACAACAGGGTCAATACCACTGCGCCGCGCAGGCGTGATGCCGGCGCGATCCTGCCAGATGCTGCGATCATGTCACCTCCTCCTGATGAGGCTGCATTGTGGCTCAAGCGGTGGTATGGATGGAAGCCTTCATCGGAGAAAAAATAATTTATTTAAATCAATAAGTTATTGATTCCGCCTCGATACAGCGCAGCACCGACTGCTGCCATAGCGCCCAATTTGGCCGTGCGCCAAAATACGCGCCTCGCGCCATACAAAAATTTTCCGGAGAGGACATGAAAGCCACTGCTTCAAGCAACAAAGACAAAAGCGCCATCCTCGCAGCACTGCCGATGCGTGCGGATGAAGACCCTTTCGTCGTCGCCATCGGCGGTTTTTATCGCCGCTGGTTCAACCTGATCGACGACATGCAGTTGCTGATCGACACCGTGGCCAAAATCAAAAGCACCGAGGACGAAGACTGGGTGCCGGTGTGGAGTGAAGTCGGCGCGGAATATGAAAAAAAAGGCGACACCCTGCTCGCACGGCGCGATCGCGCCGGTGCGCGCCAGGCTTATGTGCAGGCCAAGAGTTATTACAGCCTCGCACGTTTCCCGTCGCCGTACTGGTCGGGCTCGTCGATCTGCCCGCCCGACATGAGCCCGATGAAGGCGCAGTCTTACGAAGACTATCTGCGCTGCTATCGCAAGTCGGCCGCACTGCTCCCCGACAAGCCGGAAGTCATCACCGTCACCAAAAACGGCATGAAAGCCACCGGCTACCTGCGCCTGCCCAAAGGCGCATCGAAATCCAACAAGGTGCCGGCTGTGCTGGTGATGTGCGGCGCCGACATGTACAAGGAAGACCGCGAGAAATACGCCGAGGGCGCGCTGGCGCAAGGCATGGCGGCACTGGTCGTCGATGCGCCGGGCACTGGTGAAACCACCTTCCCGCACGCACCGGAATCGGTGGTGGCGTGGCAGGCCGCGCTCGACGTATTGCAGAAGCGCCCCGAAATCGACGGCAAGCGCATCGGCGCTTTCGGCGTCAGCCGCGGCGGGCTGTGGGTCATTCGACTTGCCGCGCATGACGCGCGCATCAAGGGCGTGATTTCCTGCGCCCCGGGTGGTGCGGGTTACTGGGGCGAACCGGAAGAACGCGCCGAATGGCGCGCAGCCGCGATGGAACGCGCCCGTACCAACTGGTTCGGCCCGCGCGGCACACGACCGCCGTTAAAGGAAATCACCGAAGAAGAACAGCGCAAGGAATTCCTGCGCTGGTCGCTGAAGGATCAGGGCCTGCTCGACAAGCTGACCATGCCGATGTACCTGGTCAACGGCAAGATCGATCACCTGACGCCTATCGGCAATCTGTACCTGCTGCTGGAGTCGGGTCCGGCCGACGGTCGTGTGGCGCGCGTCTATCCCGACGATGGTCATATCGCCGCGCGCAGCGAACGCGTCTGGGGGCCGGCGTCGTGGGCCTGGCTGCGTGATGTACTGACCAAGGGGATGAAACCCGCAAAGACTGCGGCGAAAAAACCGGCCAAAAAGAAAGTGGCTGCGGATAAGCCGGCGAAGAAAAAAGCGGTGAAGAAGAAGTAACGCTGCGGTTGGTCAAAACAGAACGGCGCATCAAAGATGATGCGCCGTTTTTCTTTTCAGTGACACGTAGGGCGGATGAGGAGCGAAGCGACGTTATCCGCCGAATGAAAGACATCCATCAAACACCTCGCTCCCCAAACACCCCCTCAAGCTCACCACCACCCCAATCCACCGGATAAATCCCCACCCGCACATGGCGATGAAACGAGGAATAAGGCCAATCCGCAACCCGCTCCACCCATCCATGCTTGACTGGATTGAAGCAGATGTAATCCATGTGCGCCGCATAATCGCGATCATCGCGAATGGTGTGTTCCCAGAACCGCCGCTGCCAGATACCACGCTCGCCCTTGGCGTGACGCACACCGGATAAGGATTCCTCCCGCGGCACGGCCTTGGCAAACGCCGTCTTGATCGCCTTCCATCGCTTTGAATAATCGGCATCACCCGGCGGCAGCGTCCACAGGCAATGCAGATGATCCGGCAGCACCACCCAGGCGTCGATGTGAAAGGGTTGCCGATTTCGAACCATGCGTACCGCCGCTCGTAGCGCATCGACATGCTCGACCAGCAAATGACGCTGACGTTCGAGCAGGTTGACGGTGAAGAAATAGCTGCCGCCGGGGACACGGTTGCGGCGATAGTCCGGCATGGCGCGGGATCATCCATTCGTTACGGGTCTTTCCGTAACGTCATGCGGGCTGGATTGGATGACCGAGATTACATCCGGCGGATAACGCCGCTACGCGGCTCATCCGCCCTACGGCCCTGACATTCCGCACGGCCCATCGCACACGATCGAGGTCGATGCAGCGGTTAGATTACACCTTACTTTTTAATATTGACGTCAACTGTGCTTTTTGTTTCTGGCACTTTGAAATCATCTGACCTACCGTACGCGACGACCTTACCATCAACAATTCTCACGTAGTATGGCGTTGTGATGCCATTGAAAGCGTGGTCGTCTGTTTCCGAAAACCGGTAATTGAGATATTCGACCCCTGTTGTCGCGCTAGTGCTCACAGGAGTACCGAGAGTTGCAATTACCTGCTGTTTTGTCATTCCAAGACTGATGTTATTTATCTTGTGCGCCGTGGCACAACCAACCAGGGTCACCAAGATAAACGCCAGCCAAAAAGCGTTTCGCATATTCCTCCCTATTTATTCAAGCCCGTAGGGCGGATAAGCCGCGTAGCGGCGCCATCCGCCGAACGAGATTAGCACTCAACCACTACGTTCCCCAAATACCCCCTCAAGCTCACCACCACCCCAATCCACCGGATAAATCCCCACCCGCACATGCCGATGAAACGAGGAATAAGGCCAATCCGCTACCCGCCTCACCCATCCATGCTTAACCGGGTTAAAGCAGATTAATCCATGTGCGCCGCATAATCGCGATCATCGCGAATGGTGTGCTCCCAAAATCGCCGTTGCCAGATACCACGCTCGCCCCTTGGCGCGACGCACATCAGATAACGACTCATCCCGAGGCACAACCTTGGCGAAAGCGGTTTTGATCGCCTTCCACCGCCGTGAATAATCAGCGTCACCCGGCGGCAATGTCCACAGGCAATGCAGGTGATCCGGCAATACCACCCAGGCGTCGATGTGAAAGGGTTACCGATTTCGAACCATGCTTACAGCAGCGCGCAACGCATCGACATGCTCGACTAGCAGACTGCGCTGACGTTCGAGCAGGTTGACGGTGAAGAAATAGCTGCCGCCGGGGGTGCGGTTGCGGCGATAGTCCGGCATGGCGCGGGATCATCCGGTGGTTACGGGTCTTTCCGTAACGTTATGCGGGCTGGATGCGATGACCGGGATTACATCCGGCGGATAACGCCGCTACGCGGCTCATCCGCCCTACGGCCCTGCGAAGAAAAAAACGGTGCAGAAGAAATAACGCTGCGGTGATTTAAAAAAACGGCGCATCGGAAACGGTGCGCCGTTTTTTTTCGTGATCTAACGTTCTTGGTCAGCCGCGCGCAGCTTCATGCGCGTCGGCTGCACCAAGCGGTTAGGCATTGAAATTAATTCTGGTCCCTCTTGTTTCGTATAGGCACACGTCCTAAGTCGCGGACACTACTTTTTCTCATTGTTCGTAGCGCCGAGGCTAGGGCCGAAATGAATAGCTCCCAGTGGGTATTCTTTGCGAAATCCGAATAGTGGAACGCCATTCCTTTGGAACTTTTGCTTTTCTCCTTCGATGAGGCTGAGGATATAAGTATGATTTAAGTAGACCAATTCACTGAGATTGGTTTGCGGTGTCGGAACTGCTTCAACCCATTCCTTATGATTCTGCTTCACAGCATCAATCATCTGCAGTTTAGGCCAGGCAAAAAAATCGGTTGCTCCTTTAGTTGAAGCCAGCGGCACAAATGCCAAATAGCCGACATGATGATTGTGATCTCGGAATAATCGGAGCAGGTTGTGATGTACCGGGAATTCTAGACGCGGCATGCCAATCAACTTCTGCATAGTTGAAATCTGTGAAATGCAGGAGTCGATGTATTGCAATACGTGCTTATGCAAATCAATCTCGTCGCGAATCGTAAACGGTATTGGGCCTTTGAGTTGACAAAGCTTCGCATCAATTGCTGAAAGTAGCGCACGATGTGAATCCGTAACACGCTCCTCCCCAATAGAGAAGCTCAGGAAGGCATTTTTTTATTTCATCTTCGGCCATTGCAGTTGCCTAACGTGATTTAGACCTCAAAACTGCCGTATAACATTCCGCATCTCGTATGCTTTCCATCGCGCTCCCCAGGAAATTTTCTGAATATTTTCAGATCGTTGCATGACTACGAACAACGCTCAAGCCAAAGTAACAAAAACGCCAAACCCCGCAGAACATGCCGCAAGCCTTTGATCTAAAAATTGTTTTTCCCCTGCGTCATTCTGTAACTCGTTGTTTTCATTAAGTATTTACTACGTTGCCGCAGCACACAAGCCCGGCAGCACCTCCCCAATCGGTACCCGCAGCACCGCATCGGCCACCTCATCAAACTGCGTCGCCTCGGCATTGATGATCAGCAGGCGTGCACCGGCATCCAGTGCACGCGGCACTGCGGCTGCCACCGGATAAACCTGCAGCGTGGAGCCGATGGCGATGAACAGATCGCCCTCAGTGGAAACGTTCATCGCGCGCTCGATCACTTCCGGTATCAACTGCTGGCCGAAGGAGATGGTGTCGCTTTTTAGCAGGCCATTGCATTCGAGACACGGCGGATCTTCTTCACCGGCGCGCACGCGATCCAGCGTTTCCTGCATCGGACCGCGCCAGCCGCAGCCGAGGCACATCACCGTATGCAGCGTGCCGTGCACTTCGATGACCTTGTCCGCGGATACGCCGGCGCGCTGGTGCAGGCCGTCAATGTTCTGCGTGATCAGCGCATGCAGTTTGCCCTGCGCCTCGAGTGCGGCCAGCGCGCGATGGCCGGCATTGGGTGCCGCGGTCCACGCCGGATGTGCGAGGCGCGATTGCCAGGACAGGCGGCGCACTTCGGGGTCCGATACGTAATAACGGATGTCGGACATTTTTTCCGCTTTGGGATTTAACGTCCACACCCCGCACGGGCCGCGGAAGTCCGGGATGCCCGAATCGGTGGAAATCCCCGCACCGGTGAGCACAACAATGCGTTGTGCGGCATCAACCCAGCCGCGGATGGTGGCAAATTCCTGATTTCCGCTCATGGCGCAATCATGCAGTGCGCCGGCGCATCCGGCCAATACCCATCGGCAGCACGCACTGCCGCAGTTCACGGCTGCCCGCATTCGGCACATCCGTGTGAGATTCCGCACACGCGTCTGTACGCTGCCGCACCAGCAGCGGCCCTTTGCGCCAAATTTGCACACGGGTGCAAGTTTTTTTAGCTGAAGGTGTCAAAATTTAACAGCTATTGCTATGCAACATTTAACTTTAGATGTGCTCTAATCATTACTGTAACCATATGAAATATATTTATATTTTCATATTATTGTAATTCTTGTTACGCAATACACAAAGGAGATTCAGATGAACGTAACTAAGCCACTTGCCACCCTGCCCGAGAATCCGCTGGACCGGATCAGCCTGACCGACTTCGACCGCCTCCGCGCCGAAACCGCCATCCGCCGCGGCGAATACCTGGCTGAACTGATGCTGGACGGCATTGCCGCCGTGCGCAGCCTGTTCGGCTACGTCAAGCCGCCGGTGAATGCCGCGCAGCGCCTCGGCCCCACGGCTTGAAGCAGGACCATCACGCCCGCCCCGCATGCCGGCATTGCCGCCCGGAGACCGACCATGCCTGAAAACGCGTGACCCTCGCGCTGCGGGTGGCGGTTCCCACGGCGCGTTTACCTGGGGTGTGCTGGAACGACTGCTAGAAGATGAGCGCATCGTCATCGAAGGCATCAGCGGCTCCAGCGCCGGCGCCATCAATGCCACCGTGCTCGCGCACGGCCAGGGCACGGGCGGTCGCGAAGGCGGCATCCTTGCGCTAAAAGACTTCTGGCAGCGCATGGTTGCCACAACACCGTCGGGTGGCTGCGTTTTCGACCCGGCAGGACGCAAGGCCGGTCCGGCCATGGATGCGCTGATCTTCATGTCGCGCTTACTGACGCCGGGACAGATCAACCCCTTCAATCTCAACTTGTTGCGCGACGTGCTTGCCGCGCAGATCGACTTCGGCGTGTTCCGCGAGGACAGTCCGATCAAGCTGTTTGTCGCCGCCACGCAGATCGCTACTGGCCGCGCACAAATTTTCGCGACGGCGGAAGTCTCGCTCGACGTATTGCTGGCCTCCGCCTGTCTGCCGTCATTCAATCAGGCGGTGGTCATCGACGACGAGTCGTACTGGGACGGCGGACTCACCGCCAATCCGCCGCTGCGCCCGCTGATTTATCACTGTGACGCGCCGGACATGCTGATCGTCGCCGTCAATCCGCGCCGCCGCGGCGATGCTCGGGCGACCGCCGACGAAATCCGCCAGCGCCTGACTGAAATCAGTTTCAACGCTGCAGCGGCCTCCGAACTCGAAGGCATCGCGCTCGCCAAGAAAGAAGCGGAACGCGACCGCTGGTCGCTGGGCCGGCTCGACCGCCGGCTGCGCCGCCTCAATCTGCACATGATTGATGCCGAGGATTACATGAACCGGCTCAATGTCAGCAGCCGGATCAACACCGATGCCGGCTTCATCTATGCGCTGCGCAAGGAAGGCCGCGACCGTACCCACGCCTGGCTGCGCCGCAACTTCCGTTACATCGGCACGCGTTCCTCGTTCGAACTCGCCAAACACTTCGCCTGAATCACATTGACTGGTTCACATCGACTGAACCACGTCAGCTGACTCACTGCCTGTCAGTCCGGCAGAATAAATCCGTAATATGGTCGCGTCGATTTTGCTGCCGGTGCGTCGTTATAATCGGCACACTGCCATGCCCCTCGTTCTGATACTTTTCCTCTCCAGCATTGCCTTCGTCACGATGAAGGGCAGCCGCATCCTGATGACGCTGTACGCGGTCGACATGGGCGCAGGTCCCTTCGAAATCGGCATCCTGTTTGCGTTATATGGACTGTTTCCGTTCCTGCTCGCCATTGCTGCCGGCCGCCTCGCCGATCGCTTCGACAACCGCCTGCTGATCTACTGGGGCCTCGGCACCTACACCATCAGCCTGGTGCTGCCGTTTTTCTTTCCGTCGCTGACCATCCTGTTCATCGTTGCACCGCTGTGGGGTTTCACCAGCATGTTGTGGGTGGTGGCAACCCAGAGCCTGGTCGGCAAGCTGTCGACGACCGAAACCCGCACCCGCAACTTCAGTTATTACGGCCTCGGTGAATCCACCGGCTCGGTGCTGGGCCCGGTCATCGTCGGGCTGTCGATCGACACGCTGTCACACCAGCCGACCTTCCTGATCATGGCGGCGATTCCGGCACTGTGCGTCCTTGCCGTGGTGGCCCGGCGCCACACCATTCCGCACACCGCGCCGGTCAGTACCGGGGCACAGGTGCCACGCAACATGAAAGACCTGCTGGCGCTGCCCGCCATGCGCAATGCGCTGCTGTCGAATGCTGCGGTGATGACCGGCCTCGACCTGTTCAATCTCTATATGCCGATCTACGGCCACAGTCTGGGATTCACCGCCACCACCATCGGCCTGATCATGGGTGCCTTCGGCGCCGCGGCCTTCATCACCCGGCTGGCGATTCCGCCGATCAGCAAACGTTACGGCGAACGCGCAATGCTTGCTGGCGCGCTGACGATGTCTGGCGTGGCCTTCATGATGTTTCCGCTGACCACCAGCGCAGTGCTGCTGGCAGCGGCGGCATTTGCGCTCGGACTGGGGCTGGGCTGCGGCCAGCCGTTGTCGATGATCCTCGCATTCAACGCCGGGCCGCCGGAACGGGCTGCAGAATCGATTTCGATGCGGCTTGCCGTCAGTTACGGCGCGCATGTGGTGGTGCCACCGGTATTCGGCGTGATTGGCGCGGCGATGGGTGTGGCGCCGATTTTCTGGACCTGCGCGATACTGATGGGCGGCGGTTCGCTGCTCAACCGCAAACCGAAATCAGCGTAACCGGCTGATTATCGAGTTTCGTCAAAAACATGACTGCCTCGTCAGAGGCATGGTTTTGTCATTATTTAAGCAACTCTCAATCAACCTAAGGAGTCACTGATGGCAAACTATCCAGAACTCGCAGGACGCAGCGCACTGATCACCGGCGCAGCACAGGGCATCGGTGCAGAAACTGCGCGTCTTTTCGCCGCGCAGGGCTGCAAGGTGGCGGTGGTCGACATCGACGCCGACAACGGCAACAAGGTCGCAACCGCCATCGCCAAAGACGGCGACACGGCGCAAGCCTTCAAATGCGATATCACCGATGCCACCTCGGTCGAACAGACCATCGCCGGCATCGTGAAAGCCTTCGGCGGCATCGATATCGTGATCAACTGCGCCGGCGGCTACGCAAAGCTGGCCAGCGTTGAAGACATGACCATCGACGAATGGGACCGCACCGTCGCGCTGAACCTGCGCAGCGTGTTCCTGATCTGCAAGATGGCGATTCCGTGGCTGAAGAAATCAAAAGCGGGACGCATCATCAACGTGTCGTCGATTTCCGGGCGCACGGTGCACGCCGCGTCGTCACCGGCCTATGGCGCGGCCAAGGCCGGTGTGACGCAACTGACGCGTTTTCTCGCTTACCAGCTCGGTCCGGACAACATCACCGCCAACGCCATCGCGCCGATCACCACGCTGACGGCGCGCGTTGCGGCACTGCGCACCGAAGCCGATATCGAACGCATTGCATCACAGGTGCCGCTGCGCCGGCTGGCGGTACCCGAGGATCATGCCCAGGCGATGCTGTTCCTCGCCTCGGATGCCGCCGCCTATATCAACGGCGTCGTGCTCGACGTCAACGGCGGCCGGGTGATGATGTAGATCGCCAGCGGCCCTCATCTTCCAAAAAGACCTTTCAGCGCTTTCAGGCCTTCCTGCACCGGATCTATCGCCGGCGCACTGCTGCCGCCCTCTGCCGGCGCATCACTGCGCGAACGCGACGACGCACCGCCGCCACCGCTCATGCCGTCTTCACCGAGGATGGAAGAAGACGTCGATTTCAACCGCACCTTGACTGCCCAGTCCGGATTCCAGGCCACTTTGGGATCCTGCGGCCGCGGCGGTTGCGCAAAATTGGTTTCTTCGCCATAGGCGATGAAACGGATAAACGCCGAGGGTGCGGCGGCGACAAACTGCGCGGGCGCCGTGCATTCGGTAGTCGAGGGTGACAGCACGACCTTCTCGCGGATCAGCCGCGCCACTTCGGAGGGCGGCAGCCAGGTCATCAGCGATTCACCGAATTCACGGGTGCTGCTCGAACTCCACACCGCAACGTCGTCGCCTTTGCCGCCGCCCATCGCCGTCGCAAAATAACCCTGGGCATTGGCGACGCTGTTCCACGACACGTTGATGCCGCCGCCACTGGATTTGCGTGACGACAGATTCACCGGCTCCATGAAATCGTATTTGTCCGCCAGTGAAAAACGGATGTCCGGCGAGTAGTTGCCCTTGACCGTGTGGTCACCGCGCAGGCTGCCGTCGGCAGAAACCCGGGTGCTGTCGCGCTGATTGGGCCAGTCGCCGTAGGTTTTGCTGCGCGACTGCGAAGGACCGCGCTGCAGATTGGCGCGGCGGCTGAACAGGCCCTGCGGCACCTGGCCCTGTGCCAGTTTGGCGAAGTCGATCACATAGGGCTGACCGGCACCGGCCTGCTCACCGCAGCCCCAGAAAATCAGCATGCGCCCGCGTGGCTTTTCGAAATTCTCCGGCATGCCGTCTTCGCGTGGCTCGGGCTTAGGCGCACGTTGCGGCGTTTCCAGCGGCAGACTGGCGCCCATGTTGAGTCCCGGCGGGATTTCATGCGCGGCCGCTGGTGTGCCGCTGGCGGCGCGCTGTGAGCCGAGTTCGAGCAGCATCGAACGATTGGCACCACCACCGCCCGCACCACCGCCCATCATCATGCGGCCAATGTCCATCGCCGACATGCCGCCACCGCCCGCGCCGCCCATCGGCAGGCCGGAAGCGGTGTCGATGCTCATCCAGTAGGTGGCGACCGGCGGGTTGACTTTCTGTTGCGCCAGCGTGGCCGGCGCAATGGCGGCAATGACTGCAGCGGTGAAGGTGGTAAAGGCAATTTTTGTTTTCATGACGGGCTCCCTGAACGAGATAGCTGTGGCATCGGCAATGCGCAGTTAAGGCTTCCGGTGCGAAAGCTGGTTAAAAACTCAGTCCACTTTCAACTGACTGATACCGAAAAGTTGGTCAAAAACATTTCATCGTTCCGGCGACAGCCGGTATCCCCTTCCTCGGATTCGGGGAAAGGGGATACCGGATCGCGCTGGGCGCGTCCGGAATGACGACCCGGGTCAGGCGACGCGCACGACGATCTTGCCGACCATGCCACTGCTGTCCATGCGCTCCTTGGCGGCCGGCAGCTCGTCGAAACTGTAAATCTTGTCGACCAGTGGCGTGATGCGGCCGTCATTCAGCGCCGGCAGCACGTCGCGCATGAATTCGCGCGCGGCTTCGGCTTTGGCATCTGCAGACAGATGCGCATTGGACACGCCGAATATATCGAGCCGCCAGGCGTGCACGGCATTGAGGTCGATCTCGGCCTTGAACACATTGTCGACATAACCGACGGTGGCAAGACGGCCGCGGAATCCGAGCGTGCGCATGCATTCGGCAAACACCGAACCGCCGACGCCGTTGATGACCAGGTCCACACCTTTGCCGCCGGTCAGTTCACGCACCCGCGCGGCAAAATCCGGTTTGCGCGTGGCAATGCCGACGTCGAGCCCCACGGCTTTGAGTTGATCGAGTTTCTGCTGTGAGCCCGAGGTGCCGATGGAACGCGCACCGATCAGTTTGGCCAGTTGGATGCTCGCCACACCGGCGCCGGAAGAGGCGCCCATCACCAGCATGGTCTCGCCCTTCTGCAATTTGCCGAACTGGTAAATCATCTCCCAGGCGGTGATGAAACTGACCGGCACCGCTGCAGCCTGCTCCCAGGACAAACATTCCGGCTTGGCCATGACCTGACGCGCATCCATCACTGCGTATTCGGAGAAACCACCGCGCGCACGCCCGAACACCGCATCACCGACCTTGATGCCGGTGACGCCGGCGCCGATCGCATGCACGGTACCCGAGGCTTCGTTGCCGCCGAGCTTTTCCGGGCCGCCGTGCACCACGCCGCCGACGAACATCTCGCCGCGGTTCAGCGCCGACGCGTGCACCTTGAGAATGACTTCGCCGGCCATGGGCTGCGGCTGCGGCACGTCGCGGTATTCGAGGACGTTTTTGTGGTCTTTAGTGACTATCCAGCAGGATTTCATGAAATATCCAATAAAAACAATTATTTACAAGTATTCACGGGTTTTATTCCGTCCCGACCTCGCGCACAATCGGACCCCAGCGCTGCAGTTCCTTCTGGATGAATTGTGTCGCGCGTTCCGGCGACGAAGTCGTTACCGGCTCCGCGCCCGCATTGCGCAGGAAATCCTGCATGCCGGCATTGGCCAGCACCTTCTGGTTGGCCTGCGCCAGCACGTCCAGCACCGGCCGCGGCACGCCCGGGGACAGGAAGATCGCATTGAATGCCTGCACCACCAGTTCCGGCATGCCAGCTTCCGCTGCAGTCGGCACATCCGGTACCGCCTGCAGCCGCGCGTCGGCGCAGATGGCGAGCATGCGGATGCGGCCGGCCTTGTGATACTGGAGCGGTGCCGGGCTGATGGTCGGCGTATACATCGGAATGTGTCCCGCCACCAGATCGGTGAGTCCAGGACCCGCACCCTTGTACGGCACGTGCACGATTTTCAGGTCACCGTTGAGTTTCTTGAACAATTCACCAGTGAGATGGGTGATGCTGCCGGTGCCGGCGGAACCGAAGGACAACTGCCCCGGATTTTTCCTGGCAAATGCGATCAGTCCCTTGAGGTTTTTGACCGGCAGCGACGGATGCACAGCCACCCCCGTCGGCACCAGTGTGATGATGCCGAGCGCGGTGAAATCCTTCACCGGGTCGTAACCCAGTTTCGGGTTGCCCAGCGGACTCAGCACATGCGTGGTGGTGTTGGCGATCAGCAGCGTGTAACCGTCAGGCTTGGCGCGCACCACTTCCATCGCACCGATCGCACCCGAGGCACCCGCGCGGTTCTCGACGATCATGTTCTGGCCCAGTGCGCGCGACATTTCCTGCGCCCAGCGCCGGCCAATGATGTCGTTCACTCCGCCCGGCGCGAATGGCACCACCAGCCGCAGCGGACGCTCGGGAAATTTGCCCTGGGCCTGCGCTGCGTCCGGCGCGAGTTGCAGCCCGGCAAACACCAGCAGTGCGAGACTGCCGGAGAAAAAAATTCGTGCGTTCACTGTTGTTTTCCTCGAATCATTTTTTGGTTTTCCGCGAAAGATGCACCGGAAAACCGGGGGCGGAAGCGATGACCCCATGCTAATTCTTATCCGGCACGGTCGCAACCGCAGCCAGCCTCGTTGCAGAGAATTTATTGCGGCGAACTTATCGCGGCGAACTTATTGCAGCGAACTTATTTGCCTGAATACTCCCACTCGCGCCAACCGCCGAGCAAGGGGAAATAAAGTCCGAGCCGGATGCGCTGCGTGCCGCCGGCCTGCAGCAGCGCTGCATAACGCTCGAGCTGGCCGCGGTAACGCTCGCGCTCGTTGTCGAGAAAAGCGGCCGTGTCAGCGCCCTCATGCACGCTGGTCTTGTAATCGATGATCCAGCGCGCGCCCCCGGCATCGATAAACGTGCGGTCGATCACCACATTGGCGCGCCGGCCACCGGTGATGCCGCTCATCCGCCATTCCGAGCGGCCTTCGGCATGCGTATCCAGCACCCAGCGGCCGCGCGCATTACCGACACAATTCACCAGCGCCTGCCGCACGCGTGCCGCAGCCGCGGCGATATCCTGCTCACCGACACCATCAGCGGCAAGGGCATGCCGGATCGCGGGTTCCAGCGCAGCGATGCGCAGCGCATCCCATGCCGCCACGCCATCTTCGGCAATACGCTGCAGCCAGCGATGCACCACGCTGCCGACATGGCGCGCAGTCTCCCCTGCCCAGGAAAATTCGAGATCATCCTGTGTCCGTGCCGGATCCTGCGGCGATACCCAGTCCACCCCGCGCGGTGCCGCGGGCAGCGTCCATGCGGCAGGCAGACGGCGCAAGGTCTGATCAATGACCTGCGCCGGCATGTCCGTATCCGATGACTGTATCGGCAGCGCATCACCCAGCGCCGCTTCATATACAGGAGCCACCACCGGCCACAATTTGCCGAGCAGCGACTGCGCCGGCGGCCGCCTGATCTGCGATGTGCCGTCCTCATCGCCGGTAACGGCCACACTGCCCAGCAGATGCAGTTGCCGTTTGGCGCGGGTCGCCGCCACGTAGAGCAAACGCCCGTCTTCCAGGCTTTGTTTATCGGCATGGAGCTGACCGATCCACGCATAAATCGGATCACCGGCGTCACCCGCCGCATTGATCGGCGCCAAAAGCAGTGAGGACTCATCACCCGCGCCCGGCTGTTCGGTCCACAGGAACAGTTTTTTATCATCGTGGCGCGGCGATTTGGCGAGACCGGGCACGATCACCACATCAAATTCAAGTCCCTTGGCCTTGTGGATGGTCATGATCTGCAGGCTGTCGTCGGCATCAAGATCGGGCAAGGCATAGAGTTGCCCGAGTCCGGCCTCAAAAAAAGCGCGATCCGGCAACCCGCCGGCATCTTCATGCCTGTCGAGATAACGGAAATAGATTTCCGCATCTTCGAGATCGGTTTCCTGCGGCACGCAGGCCGGCCCGCCCAGGGCATACCAAGCACCGGCCACATGTTCACGCAGCGGACCGCGGGCGCGCTGCGCGAGACTGATCGCCAGCGCCGCGCGCACGCGCTGAAGGCGTGCGCGGCCATCAGCCGTGAGCTGCGCGATACGCGCCTCGTCCTGCAGCGCGGACCACAAGGTCATCTGCGCATCGGCCGCGGCCAGCACATGCAGATCGGCCAGCGTCAGGCCGCACCACGGCGCGCGCAACACCGCGAGCCATGCCACACGATCGGCCGGATGCGCCAGCGCACGCGTCAGCGCCAGCAGGTCCTGCACGACGGGACGCTGGCCCAGTGATTCGATGTCGATGGCGCGGAAGCGCAGCCCGGCCGCTTTCAGCGCCGGCACGATCTCGCGCAAATGGCCGCGGGTGCGCACCAGGATCGCCACCTTTGCCAATGGGTCGGCCTCGCGCGCGGCGCGGATGATCTGCACAACGCGCTGCGCTTCCACCGAACCGTCATCGTCGAGCAACGAATGGATGTTGACCGCCTCTCCCGCCAATGCCGCGCGCGTCGCCACCGACGCGGTATACGGCACCGCACCTGAGACGATGTTTTCCGCAGCCGGCATGACACGCACAAAAGCGGCATTGACCCAGTCGACAATGCCGGACTGGGAACGGAAGTTCGATGACAACGCGACCGGATGCAGGGTAACGCCGGCGATGCCTTCCGCCCGCGCCCGCAGGAACAGCCCCACCTCCGCTTCACGGAAACGGTAGATCGACTGCATCGGGTCGCCGACGGCAAACACCGTGCGTCCGTCGTCCGGTGACCACCCGGCGGTCAGCTTGGCGACCAGTTCGAACTGGCTGATCGAGGTGTCCTGGAATTCGTCGATCAGCAGGTGGCGGATGCGGTAATCCAGCGCGAACGTCAGGTCGGTGGGCGCATCTTCGGTGCCCAGCGCATACAGGGCACCCTGCGCGACCTCGGTAAAATCCACCTGGCGGTGCGCCTGGAACACCAGCTTCAACTGCGCCACCGCGTGCGGCAGCAGGCGCAGGATCGCACCCAGCACCTGCCATTGGCTGTCGCTGTAAGTGGCCGGCGGCAGGCGGCGCATGGCGGCCAGCGCGGGACGCACATCGGCTGAGGCATCAAGCGCCGCGAACAGCGCTTGCGCACGCTCCTTCCACGGTTGCGCTGGTTTGCCGGCGGGGAAACCTTCGTTTTTGGTCAGCCGCTGCCGCCAGCGTTCGTCTGCTGTGAGGAAGACATAAGCCAATGCCATCCAGGATTCAACATCATTGGCAAAATGGCTCTGTCCGAGATTGCTGAACGCGTAATCGGCCAGCGCGCGAATTTCCGCGCTCATCTGCGACGGGATCGCGGTGTGCAATCGCTGCACCGCGGCCTCGCGGGCGCGCTGCAACGCCGATTCCAGCGGGTCGCGCTCGAGGCCGTGCACCTGACGCAGCCACTGGTCGCGGCGCGCCAGCATGTCGGCGAGCAGCGCCTCGGTGCGCGCGACATCGTTATCGAGGTGCACCAGCACGTTTTCCACATCCGCTGCCGCAGGGCTGTCACTGCTCACCAGCGCAATGGTCGCCCTTGCCGCCTCCTGATGCAGTTCCGCCGCATCTTCCACAGTCTCCGGCTGCGCGCCAAACTGCGACAACACCGGCATCTGCCGCGTCAGACCCGCGCACAAGGCATCGATGGTCTGGATGCGCAGTTGCGCGGGATTGTCGGCAATCCGCCAGCCGGCGGCATGGTCGCGGCGCAACGCCGCGGCAGCGAGTTCCAGGGTCAGTGCTTCGTGCGCAGACTCCGGCACCTTCCCCGCCTGCGCATCCGCCAGCGCCTGCAACACCCGTTCGCGCATTTCGCCTGCGGCTTTTTTGGTGAAGGTGACCGCGATGATTTCCTCGGCGTGGTCAACACGCGCGAGCAGCAGCAGATAACGCTGGATCAGCAGTTCGGTCTTGCCCGATCCTGCCGGGGCCTGCACGATGAACGAGCGCTGCGGATCCAGCGCGTCCTGGCGTTGTTTGATATCGGGCACGGTCACTGCTCCGCCTCCCCGGCAGCGAGTTCCGCGCCGAGGCGCTCACGAATGCGGCAAAACGGCTGCTGGTCGCACAAGCGGCAGGTTTGATCCGGCAGCTTGGGATCCACCGCCGCCACGCCGGCAGCGAACTGCCCGGCGATGCGTTCCAGATCAGCCTGCCATGCCGCAACCAGATCCGGCCATGCCGGATAACGCTCGCGGTGGCGCGATTCGGTCCAGGCTTTGATGCCCGGCAGCAGGTCGGCATCGCGCGCGAGCCCGACATATTCCATGTCGCCGGCCCGCACCTGCGCAAACGCGACGGCTGCGGCCCCGGATTCGGCAGTCAGCAGATACAAGGGCAACTGCGGCTCGTCAGGCCGATCGCCGAGCATTGCAGCTGCCGTGGCCTGACCTGTTTTGTAATCAATCACGATGCGGCGGCCGTCCGCCGTTTCATCGACGCGATCCAGCCGCGCATTGAGCGTCAGGCCGCCGATGGCCATGCCGCGTTTGTCTTCCACGGCAATCACCGTGAATGCGCCGCGGCGGCGATCCTGTTCCAGCCACGCGCGCACGAGACCGATCAGACGGCGTTTTTCGATGTCGGCAAAACGCCCCGACAAAGTCGTCGGCCGCTCGCGCCGGATGCGTTCCATTGCGGCATCGGCCGCGCCTGCGAGCAGCAGGTCAAGATCACTGCTGCTGAGCGCCGCCAGCGCATCACTGTTGCGCAATTGTGCCCACACCTTCGCCAGCACCCGGTGCACCAGCGTGCCGCGCTCTGCCGCATCAAGCCCGGCGTGCGGCGCTTCCGGCGCTGTGGCATGCAGGCGATGCCGGGCAAAAGCGCGAAACGGACACGCCGCCTGATCCTTGACCAATGCAGTGCCGGCACCGGTCACAATGCCATCAGCCAGCGCCGGCGCCGTATCGTCGATCAGACATTCAGCGGCACGCGCAGCATGGATCGCTTCACGGAAATCCGGATAAATGGTGATCACCGGATCCACCTCCGGCACCTGCGCGATCAGCGGACTGGGACGCAATTCACGATCATCTTCCTGACAGGGGTGGCTCAGCACCACTTCTGTGGCCGCCGCGCACCATTGCGCCGTCATGCGTTGTGCCGCAGCCAGCACATCCCCGGCAGTGCTGTGCGGCAAACCTGCGGCGCGCTGTATCACCAGCGGCAAAAACGGATTGGGCCGCGGCGCCGGCGGCCAGTTATTGTCGCTGAGGCCCATCACCCACAGGCCGTCAAAGGTCAGCCCGCCGGCTTCAAGCACACCGAGGATCTGGATCGGCACTTCCGGCGACTCCGGCTGGAACAGGGTATCGGCGGCGACGCGGCGCAGCCGCGACAAGGCTTCCGCATAAGGCATGCGCGGCAGGACGCGATCGAGTGCGGCAAATGCGGCCACCACGTCATGCCATTTTTTCAGCGCCTGGTATTCGCTGGAATCAAGGCCACGTTCCCCCGGAAATCCTGCGGCACCCAGCACCTCCGACAGTGCCCTTGCCCATAGCGATGGCGGATGCGAACCAGACAGGCGGCTTCTGCGGAACCCGGCCAATGCCGTCAGGTGGCGCGCGAGTTGCGGGCAATCGCCGCCATGTTCAGTGACCATGCCCTGCAGGCGCTCCAGCGTGACTACGGGTTCGGCACGGCGGCGCAATTCCGCATCCAGCACGGCGCGGGCATCGTGCTCAGCCTCGCCGCCGGCGATGAAAGGGGAGCACAGCAAGCGGCTGGCGCGCTCGAATTCGATATCGCGCCCCGCCAGTTCCAGCAGCAGCAACGCGGCATTGACCAGTGGATAAGCCGTCAGCGGCTCGCCCAGCGACAGGTTGAACGGCAAAACACCGGGTGCTGCACCGGGCAATGCATAGTCGGGTGCCATGGTGGCGCTGAATATGCGCACAATCGCCGAGCGCCGCGCGGCAAGGTCGGGGACGACGATGCCGATGTGCGCGCAACCGGATTCGAGCCGCGTGCGTGCCCAGGCCGCAGCGCGATGGATTTCATGTTCCGCATCGGCACAGGGCGCGCGCAGCACGCGGCTGGTGCGCGCCGGTGGTCCTGCCAGCAATGTCGTGCAGCCCTCAGCCTGCAATCCAGCCAGAAACTCAATCTGTTGCGGGGTAAAACCATCGAAGCCGTAAACCACCAGCGTCTGCGGCGGCTTGATGCAACCGCCCACAAAAAGCGCCGGTAGCCGGTCCGCCAGCTGTGCGGCATCGATCTGGCCGTTGCGTTGCAAAATCCGCTCGTAACGCGGCGCCCACTCCTGGAATGCCCTGGCATCGTCGTTCTGCGTTGAGTCGACCAGGCGCGATGCAAGCCGCCATACGGTGCTGAGCTGCCACGCCTCGTGCGCCAGGCGCGCGGCATCGGCCACGGCCAGCAAAGTCTCACCAGCGGCGGAATTGCGCAGCAGGTTTTCCCACAAGGCATGCGCCTGCGAAGACGTGAGTGGCAGGGGCAAAGGCGCGGTATCGGCATACAAGGCCTCATGCCAGGCGCGCTCAAGAAATCCGCTCCACGGCAGAATGTCCGCCGATTCCCACAAGGCCTTGCCATGCCCGGCCTGGAAGTCGCCGAATTCGCGCTGCAACGCCAGCGCGAGGCGGTGATTGGGAGTGACGACGATGACAGCGCCGGCCGGTGATTGCGCCAACTGCGCAAAAACTTCGTCGCGGGTGATAGTCGGGAATGTGGCAGCAGTGGTCATGAACCGTGATACTAAACCTGCCACCGCAACGGCGCTGTGCGCGCCGCTATTTCTCGATCAGATGCTTCTTTTCCTTGACCTTGACCCAGTCATCTGCATCCGCCGGACCGTCTTTTTTCTCGATGATCGGCTTCCAGGCCTTGGCAAGTTCCGCATTCAATGCCGTGAACTCACGCTGATCATCCGGCACGTCGTCTTCGGCAAAAATCGCTTCCACCGGGCACTCGGCAACGCACAGCGTGCAATCAATGCATTCGTCCGGATCAATGACCAGCATGTTCGGCCCTTCGCGGAAACAATCCACGGGGCAGACATCGACACAATCAGTGTACTTGCACTTGATGCAAGATTCGGTGACCACGTACGTCATGGAATATCCTGAGAAAACACGGCCTTGAAGTCGCCGGAAAGGCCCGCATTTTAACAGATGATACGCGGCCGCAAGAAGGGCCGCCCAAATGAGGGCGTGACTTCCCAAAAGCAGGGGTTTTGGATAGTATAGGTCGATCTACTCCTCGCCGCGGCCCCGTGGCGACCCCCCTTTTCAATGACAAGGCAGGACCTTATATGAGTGAACACATTCATCACGTGACTGACGATTCTTTTGATCCCGAGGTGTTGCAGTCAGCCACACCGGTGCTGGTCGACTACTGGGCCGAATGGTGCGGCCCCTGCAAGATGATCGCCCCGATCCTCGACGAAGTCGCCAGGGAATATTCGGGCAAACTGAAAGTCGCCAAACTCAATATCGACGACAATCAGGCGACACCGCCCAAATACGGTGTCCGTGGCATTCCGACGCTGATGATTTTCAAAAACGGCTCTGTTGAAGCCACCAAAGTCGGCGCATTGTCGAAATCGCAACTGACCGCGTTTATTGACAGTCATATCTGAACGCTATAATCTGCAGCCTGCGCCTGACCAATCACGCCGCTCCCGGCACTGAATAAAAGAGCACGGCAGGCGCTGGCGAAGCCGGCAGCACCCCCAAGCAGCACCGCTTTCCCCTCCTTCAATTCCCCTGTTTTTTCCGCGATCAACGCCCGAAGTCCATGCATTTATCCGACCTTAAAAACCTCCCCATCGGCGAACTCGTCGACATGGCCGTCAAGAACGAAATTGACGGCGCCAATCGACTGCGCAAACAGGAACTGATTTTTGCGCTGTTGAAAAACCAGGCCAAGAAGGGGGAATCGATTTTCGGCGGCGGCACGCTCGAAGTGCTGCCCGACGGCTTCGGTTTCCTGCGCTCGCCCGACACCTCCTACCTCGCCGGCACCGACGACATTTATGTGTCGCCGTCGCAGATCCGCCGCTTCAATCTGCATACCGGTGACACCATCGAGGGTGAGATCCGCACCCCGAAGGAAGGCGAACGCTACTTCGCGCTGGTCAAGGTCGACAAGGTCAACGAAGACTCGCCGGAGAATTCCAAGCACAAGATCCTGTTTGAGAACCTGACGCCATACCACCCGACCGAACACCTCAAACTCGAACGCGACATCAAGGCCGAGGAAAACATCACCGGCCGCATCATCGACATCATCGCCCCCATCGGCAAGGGCCAGCGCGGCCTGATCGTGTCGCCGCCCAAGGCCGGCAAAACCGTGCTGATGCAGCACATTGCCCACGCCATCACCGCCAATCATCCCGAAGTCGTGCTGATCGTGCTGCTGATCGACGAACGCCCGGAAGAGGTTACGGAGATGCAGCGCTCGGTGAAGGGCGAAGTACTGTCCTCCACCTTCGACGAACCGGCCAGCCGCCATGTGCAGGTTGCCGAAATGGTGATCGAAAAAGCCAAACGCCTGATCGAGCACAAAAAAGACGTCGTCATCCTGCTCGACTCCATCACCCGCCTCGCGCGCGCCTACAACACCGTGGTGCCGGCTTCCGGCAAGGTGCTGACCGGCGGCGTCGATGCCAACGCGCTGCAGCGGCCGAAACGTTTCTTCGGTGCCGCACGTAACGTCGAGGAGGGCGGCAGCCTGACCATCCTCGCCACCGCGCTGATCGACACCGGCTCGCGGATGGACGACGTGATTTACGAAGAATTCAAAGGCACCGGCAACATGGAAATCCATCTTGACCGGCGCATGTACGAAAAACGCATTTTCCCGGCGATCAACGTCAACCGCTCCGGCACCAGGCGCGAGGAGTTGCTGATTCCCAAGGATGTGCTGCAGAAAATCTGGGTGCTGCGCAAGCTGCTCTACCCGATGGACGAGCTCGAAGCCACCGAGTTCCTGCTCGACAAGGTCCGGGCCACCAAGACCAACGCGGACTTCTTCGACTCCATGCGCCGGGGTTGATATCGAGGTCGCTTACGGCGGTCATGCGTCGCCGCGATACAGTCCTGGCCCGCTTCCGGGGTCGCATCCCCGCCATGCGGGGCCCCTGCTCCGCCCTCCATCGCGCCACTTCTTCGACTCCATGCGCCGGGGTTGATGTCGGGCCCGCTTACGGCGGTCATGCATCGTCGCGATACAGTCCTGGCCCGCTTCCGGGGTCGCATCCCCGCCATGCGGGGCCCCTGCGACACTCACGGCCACCGCCTCCGTTGTAAATCATTTGCGACATCCCCGCCCCGCAGGGTTATTGGGGAACTTGATCGTATCCCCGACGGAATTCTGTGCCGGCATCGGCTGTTCACCAGTCAGTGCTGCGCAGATGCGCGGCATGCCGTCCGGGTGTAATCTGCCCGTATCAGGTGACTTTCCAAGGAGCCCGACATGACCCGATTCCTGCTGCTTGCAATGTTGTTGATCACCGGCTGCGCCCAGTTGCCGCCGCCCCCCGGCGATGCCGCCGCGAAGCGTTTTGAAACCCTGCCTGACCGTGCGGTGATTTACCTCGCGCGACATGCCCTTGAGCCGAGCTACATTGCCCCGGTCGCGCTGGGCGACCAGATGATCGGTTCGACCTATCGCGGCACGTACATGCGCATCGAAGTCCCCGCGGGCACCCATGTGCTTCGTGGCATGGCAGGCGACTCCGGCAGCATCACCATCACGGTCGCCGCAGGACAGATTTACTATCTGCAGCACCGTGCCCACGGCTATCGGAGTTTTATCAGCTCCAGCTTTGATCAGGTGAACCCGGATAGCGGACGCTCGCTGGTCATGGGCGGCGAACTGAGTTCAGTGATCAACTTGTGACCGGAAGTGCGGCACGGAAGTCCCTCATCCGTTTCCGGGCGGCATCCGGCCGCCCGGAAACGGATGCACCTGCGGCACCCGGCCTTGCCCTTGCTCTGGCGAGCCAAATCCCGGATAATCGCGGGTTTCCCGCTTCGTTCGGGCACCCAGCTCAGGATACCGCCATGAAAGCCGATGCACACCCGGAATACCGTGAAATATCAGTCACTTGCAGCTGTGGCAACAAGTGGCAAACCCGCTCGACCATGGGCAAGGATCTGAGCGTCGAAGTCTGCTCGGAATGCCATCCGTTCTATACCGGCAAACAAAAGACGCTGGACACGGCCGGTCGCATCGAGAAATTCAACCAGAAATACGGCAAAAAAACCCCGGCCACCCCCAAGGCCGCTGCAGCCTGATGCGGCTTGCATGATTCGAGCAAGAGCAGCCTCACGGCTGCTTTTTGTTTTTGTAATTCGGTTTTTGTGGTTCGGTTTTAGTAATGCAGTTTTGCGCACTGCGCCGCCAGAAAAAAACAGGAGACCTGCCAATGAAATCATTTCGCATCGCCGTGATCCCCGGAGACGGCATCGGCAAGGAAGTCATGCCCGAGGGCCTGCGCGTACTGGAAACCGCCGGCCGCAAGTTCGGCATCCAGTTCAAATTCGACGAACTCGACTGGAGCTGCGACTACTACGCCAAACACGGCCGCATGATGCCGGAGGACGGACTCAAGCAACTGGAAAAACATGACGCGGTGTACTTCGGCGCCGTGGGCTGGCCGGCGATGCTGCCTGACCATATCTCGCTGTGGGGGCTGCTGATCCCCTTCCGCCGCGGCTTTGACCAGTACGTCAATCTGCGCCCGGTGCGACTGATGCCCGGGATGAAATGTCCGCTCGCCGACCGCAAGCCCGGCGACATCGATTTCTGGGTGGTACGCGAAAACAGTGAAGGCGAATATTCCTCAGTGGGCGGCCGCATGTATGGCGGCACCGACCGCGAGTTCGTGACCCAGCAGGCAATCTTCTCGCGCGTGGGCGTCGACCGCATCCTGAAGTTCGCCTACGAACTGGCGCAGAAGCGACCGAAAAAACACCTGACCTCGGCGACCAAATCCAACGGCATTTCCATATCGATGCCGTACTGGGATGAACGCGTCAAGGAAATGGCAGCGAAGTATCCCGGCGTAAAAACCGACCAGTACCACATCGACATCCTGACCGCGCATTTCGTCATGCACCCGGACTGGTTCGATGTCGTGGTCGCCTCCAACCTGTTCGGCGACATCCTCTCCGACCTCGGTCCGGCCGCTACCGGCACCATCGGCATTGCGCCTTCGGCAAACATGAATCCGGAACGCCTGTTCCCATCACTGTTCGAACCGGTACACGGTTCGGCGCCCGACATCTACGGCAAAAAAATCGCCAACCCGGTCGGTCAGATCTGGGCCGGCGCGATGATGCTCGAACACCTCGGCTGTCCCGAAGCAGGGGCTGCGGTGGTCAAGGCGATTGAAACCGCGCTGCTGGAAGGCCCGAAAACACCGGACCTCGGCGGCAAGGACAGCACCGCCGACCTCGGCAAGGCTGTCGCCGAAGCCATCTGATCCAGTCTCAGTACCGATATCAGTAAGCGGCCACCGCACCGTCACTGCGCGGATCAGCCCCGCCTTCAAGCACACCGTCGGCATGCCGGATGAACGCCAAATGCGCCCACGTTAAAATAGAGCCATGCCCTTACCGCTACCGACCCGAACCGGCGCCGTGCTGTGCGCA
>ENA-ORBV01000827-ORBV01000827.1-microbial-mat-metagenome-genome-assembly--contig:-NODE-827-length-70482-cov-18.883417_pt1 | contig 70482 bp, 60 predicted proteins | sample MGYA00237777_ERZ505514 | MGnify/ENA primary metagenome ERZ505514 (study PRJEB26160, sample SAMN06269048) | microbial mat metagenome | isolation source: Oligotrophic lake microbial mat | place...
GTATAAGAGACAGCAATTAGTTATAAACTTGAGGTCGCAATTTGCGACCTCAACTCACCCTGATCTCATACGGCGTCTGCCGCACCACGATGCGCTCTGCGCGCAGCTTGTCACGACCGAGCAGGCAACCGGCGCAGTAAATCACTTTCTGCCCGTCGAAGGGCGGCAGCTTCGCCAGCACCGCGCGCGTCAGCACATTGCCGCCATTGGCGCTTTTGTCGCCGAGAATGCCGTTGTAGAGCAGATAAATGCCGACACCGCGGCAGACGCCCAGCAAAGGCGTGTTCGGCACGCGCTCGCGCGGCAGCGGCTCGCCGGTCTCGGTGAAATAGACATGGCGCGCCAATTCACCGAAGTTCACGCTGTCGCGGATCTTGCCGTGTTCATCGAACAACGGCTCGCCGAGTTCGCAGTAACGGAAACCGCCGCCGAGGCCTTCGATTTTTTCGCCTTTCGGATTCTTGTAGCCTTTTGCCACTCGACGAACTCGCTCTGCAGTAATTTCACGCCCCGTCTTCGGCTCTACCTCAACAAGAATGAAATGTCTGTTTCCGCCATCCTGTTTGTTCAAACTCAATATGGCCTGCCCGGTCGTCCCCGATCCTGCGAACGAATCAAGAATTAGCGCATCTGGATCATCGCGTGTCATCAAGTAAACAAATCGTTCAATGAGTTTCACTGGTTTTGGAAACTGCAAAACAACATTGTCCTCAAACACACTTCGCAGATCAGCGGTCCCATCTTGGGTGTAAATTTTGTCAATAATTGAAAACGGTTTCGCCCCCCGCTCCTCACCTTCCTCATCACGAAGATATTGCTTATACGAAACTGAAATGCTTGTTTTTGTTCGAGTAAAAACCAATTCGTTTCTAACAAGCGCGGCTTCAACCCTGTCTTTGCTCCACCACCATTGCCGCTTCGGCATAAGCTCAGTACCGTCGGGCATCTTGATAGGGAAAACCAAGTTTGCCCTTCTATCCATACTTTTTGTGGCTTCTAGCGGCTTGATACGATAGGGACCACGCTCAGCAAATTTATCGTCTCGATATTTGTAATAGCGCTCCTCCGCCTGTTCGTCAGGCGGCAACCAAAGATCCGCCAAGTTCGCCTTACTACGAGCATACATAAGACAGTATTCGTGCTGCCGAACTATGTATTTCTCTTTTGCACCACCACCATAGCTCTTCTTCCAGATCATCTGCTCGACAAAATTCTGCTCCCCAAATACCTCGTCCATCAGAAATCGCATGCGATGGATTTCGTTATCATCAAGCGAGACAAATATCGCTCCATCTTTCGTCAAAAACTGCCGTAGCAACGCGAGCCTCGGATACATCATGCACAACCAGCGGTCATGCCGATCCAGCGTTTCACCTTCCTTGCCAACCACCTTGCCCAGCCATTCACGGATCAGCGGACTGCTGACGTTGTCGTTGTAAACCCAGTTTTCAGCCCCCGTGTTGTACGGCGGGTCGATGTAGATGCACTTCACCTGCCCGGCGTAGTAGGGCAGCAGCGCCTTCAACGCGACGAGGTTGTCGCCCTGCACGATGAGATTACCGCTGCCCGGATCGCCGCAGCCGAGTTCAGGCACGTCCTTCAGCAGGCGGAACGGCACTTCGAGGTGGTGGTTGACCACCGCCTCCTTGCCAATCCAGTTCAGCGTCGGCATGCGGCGGCTACGGCGATGAGATGATGGCCCACGGACTTGCGTCTCCTGGAACTGTTTTTGATTTTCATTTCGTGCGGTGCAGGCATCGAAAAACTATACCCGATACCGGGCCGCGACGGTACTTCGGCGGCTAGACTGCCGCCAGCGTCACATCAAATGTCGCCTGCCACACACCCTGCGCATCACGGCGCAGCGTCGCCTGCAGTGCTGCCGGAATGCCGCGACCTGCGTCGAAATAGAGTTGGGTCACCAGCGGCACATGACCGGGGGCGCTGACGCGGTAATGAATATGGCGCGGGCGACCCGGGTATTCACCCGGCAGGAGGGTGGCATAACGGTAATTGCCCGCGGCATCCGTGTTCAGGCTGGCGCGCAGCAGGCAGCGCGGATCGTCCCGCGCAGCGCCGACCTGCGTGTAGTCGCCGCGCGCATCGGCCTGCCAGACCTCCACCCGCGCACCCATGAGCGGTGCGCAGTTGGGCGCACCGGTCACTTTGCCGGTGACCACCAGTTTTTCTGCGCCGCCACTGCCGCTCGCGCACAACTCCGCGTTCGCCGGCGCGCCGCTTTTGTAGAACGGTCCCAGCGCATCGCGCGGCGTCACCTTGCATTGCTGCGCCAGAGCCGTCCACGGCGCGGCGCACAAGCCGAAACCGAAACCCGCCAGCACCAGCCGCCGCCTCTGCACTGACGGTTTCATACTCAGATTTTCGGCACCGCCATGCCGCGCTGCACCGCAGGCCGCGCGGAGATGTTGTCGTACCAGCGTTTGACGCCGGGGAAATCGTTGAGGTCAACCTTGTGCCATTCGTGGCGCGCGATCCACGGATAGGTCGCCATGTCGGCGATGGTGTATTCACCGGCGGCCAGCCATTCCTGGCCGGCGAGATGTTTGTCGAGCACGCCATACAGGCGCCGCGTCTCGTTGACATAACGCTCGATGCCGTACGGCACCGGCTCCTTCGCCGCGCGCAGAAAGTGATGCGCCTGGCCGAACATCGGACCGACACCGCCCATCTGGAACATCAGCCACTGCAGCGCGTCGTAACGTCCGCGCACCGCCTGCGGCAGAAATATTCCGGTCTTGCCGGCGAGATACATCAGTATCGCGCCGGATTCCATCAGTGCAATCGGTTTGCCGTCGGGGCCGTCGCTGTCGACAATCGCCGGGATTTTGCTGTTGGGATTGATGGCGACGAACTCGGGTTTGAACTGATCATTCTGGCCGATGTTGATGGCGTGGGTCTGATACGCCAGGTCGCACTCTTCGAGCATGATGGAAATCTTGCGGCCGTTGGGTGTGCTCCAGGTGTAAAAATCGATCATGGCGATCCTTTCGTAATTAATTGTTTTTATCTAAGTCCATATCAAAACCAGAAACGTTAACCGCAGATGAACGCCGATTAACGCCGATAAAATCAAAAACATCGGAAAAACACTCCATCAAATCAATACACGCCATCGGTTAAATTGATCTGGTCTTTCTGTCAGGCGTCCTTAATGTTTTTCAGTGCGCCGAGGCGGGCCTGCGCCACCGCAGCTTTGATGTCGCCGGGCGCCTTGTGCTGACGGGCCACGGCCCCGGCATCCACCGCCAGCGTTGCTTCATGCGCGCGGCGCAAGCGCTGACGTGCCGGCTCGACATCGGCCTCACCTGCCAGCGCCGCCTGCACCAGCGCGGTAAAGCGTTCCGGCCGCCGCCACGCATCCGCTGCTTCGAGCAAGCCCAGCAATTCTTCCGCGTCGAGGCTCGCCGCATCGGCCAGCGCATGGGCATGCCGCGCTGCGAGCACCGCGAGATCGCGACAGCCTGCTGGCGCTTTTATTTTTGCGCAGAACGCTTCCACCGCTTCCGGTTCCAGTACCCGTGCCAGCGCGGCAAACCGCACATCAAGGGATGTGCCCTGCTCCGCCGCGGCATCAAGCGCATGCAATGCTTCTTCGGCACGGCCTTCTTCGTACAAGGCGTCGAGTTGCGGCAACACACGCACCAGGGCGCCGCAGTCACGCAATACCATGAACATCGTTGATGGCGTCTGCTCCATCAAACCCTTGGCCAGTTCCTGCCACACACGTTCGGCCACCAGCGCATCGGCCTCGCCGGCCTGCACCATCTGCAGCATCAGCGCCTGCGTCTCCGGCGCGACGCTGAAACCGAAGCGCGCTGCAAAACGCGCCACGCGCAGGATGCGCACCGGGTCTTCGGCAAATGCCGGGCTGACATGGCGCAACAGGCCAAGCCCGAGGTCTTCAGCACCGTGATGGGGATCAATCAGCCGCCCCGCCTCGTCGCGCGCCATCGCATTGATGGTCAGGTCGCGGCGCTGCAGGTCCTCTTCCAGCGTGACTTCCGGTGCGGCATGGAAGGTGAAGCCGTGGTAACCCGGCGCGGTCTTGCGTTCGGTGCGCGCCAGCGCGTACTCCTCGTGGGTCTGCGGATGCAGAAACACCGGGAAATCGCGCCCGACGGGGCGATAACCGTTCTTGACCATCTCTTCAGGCGTGGCACCGACCACGACATAGTCGCGATCCTGCACCGGCAAGCCGAGCATTTCGTCGCGGACGGCACCGCCGACGGTGTAGATTTTCATGACCCTGGCTGCAGACGGACTCAGCGGCCTGCGCCGCGGCGGAAACGCTGGTAACGCGCGCGCGGTGTGCGCGTCGCGAGCCACACCGGTGCCACCGCTTCCAGCGCCTGCGGCTTGATGCCAAAGGGAAACGCGCTGTCGCAGACACTGTCGACTTCCATCGAGCGCAGGTTGTCGCGCGTCATCAGTTTCACCGGCAGCCATTCCATCGCGTATGCCTGGCAGTAAGACAAGGCGCGATTCAATCCGATGATCGGCCGCGGATGACCGGTGGTGCGGGCAACCCAGGCCACCAGCTCACGCAAGGTGTAACGCTGCGGGCCGCACAATTCATAGCTCCGGCCGAAGGTCGTCATGTCCGGCAACGCGTGTACAAATGCAGCCGCAACATCATCGACAAACACCGGCTGGAAGCGCGCATTGGGGCTGGCCAGTGCGATCACCGGCAGCGCGCGCGCCAGGCAGGCAAACATGTTGAGGAAACTGTCATCCGGCCCGAAAATCACCGACGGCCGGAAGATCGTGACGTCGAGCCCGGAATCGCGCACGATGGTTTCGGCCTCGCCCTTGCTGCGCAGATAGGCGCTGGGCGCATCGGTTGCAGCCGCCAGCGCACTCATCTGCAGCAAACGGCGGACGTTGCTGGCGTGGCAGGCGGCGACCACCTTGCGCACCAGTTCGACATGGGCCGCAGCAAAACCGTGCTTGCCGCTTGCATCGTGCAGTACGCCGACCAGGTTGATCACCGCATCGCAACCCTTGATCACCGCTGCCAGCGCCACCGGGTCATGCACATCGGCCACCACCACATCGACCGTGGGCAGCAGGATCAGCGGCTTGGCGCGCTCGCGGTCGCGCGTGGGCACACGCAGGCGATAACCCTGCGCGGCCAGTTGCTGGCAAAGATGGCGGCCGACAAAACCCGAGCCGCCGATGACACAGACTGTGGTGATTTGCATCAGCGCATTCTACCGGGGTACCCAGTGCTGAGTGCAAAGTGATGAATGATGAGCGATGAGCAACAGCCCGCAGGGGGTGGTGCAGTGGTTTTCCGCTCCGCGTTCATCATTCATCACTCCGCACTGGCTAAGGCGTGTCCCCCAGCGATTTCTCGCGGGCGCGGGCACGCGGCTCGATGACACCGATCCGCGCCTTCAGCGATTGCAGTTGCTGGCTGAAGTTGTGCGCGTAATAACTGGAGTTGGCCATCACCTTTTTCACATAATCGCGGGTCTCGTTGAAGGGGATGCTCTCGGCGTAAATCGCCGCCTCCATGCTCTGGTCGCCGCGCCAGGCGCGGGCACGACCCGGCCCGGCGTTGTAGGCGGCGGAAGCGAGTACCGGGCTGCCGTCCAGAGAGTCGAGCACATGGCGCAGGTAATAAGTGCCGAGACTCAGGTTGGTTTCGACATCATTGACCTGCGACGACTGCCAGTCTTTGAGCCCGATCTTGCCGGCAACCCATTTCGCGGTAGCCGGCATCAGCTGCATCAGGCCGCTGGCACCGACGCGCGATTTGGCCTGTGCGATGAAGCGGCTTTCCTGGCGGATCAGGCCGTTAACCCAGGCCTCGTCGAGGTCGAGCTGGCGCGCGGCGGCTTTCAACTGGTCGCGGTACGGCGCCAGATAGCGCAAACCGAAATCATGCTCGAACACGGTGCGGTCGGCGGTGTTGATCGCGCGGTCATAAATCGCATTGCGCCGCGCGACTTCGGCGGCCGCCAGCAACTCACGGTCGCTGAGCCCGCGGATCGCCCACAACCATTCGCGCACCGCCTCCAGCCGCAGGTCCAGCCGGAACAATTCCAGCGCGCGCTTGATGCCCGGGCGCGCGGCAATGCTGCGGATATCTTCTTCGTTCAGTTTGTACGCCACCGCAGGCGCCTGCACCGAGCCGCCGAGTTCCTCCAGCGCGAGCTGACCGTAGAAATGGTATTCGGCTGACAGCGGTTTCAGCAATGCCGTCGCCTCGCTGCCGCGACCCTGCGTTTTCAGTGCGCGCGCTTTCCAGTACCGCCAGGCCGGATCCTCGGCCTCTTTCGGCGTCATCGCATCGATTGCCGCCAGTACCTCGGGCCAGCGCCGGGCGCGCAATGCGGCGCGCACCTGCCAGCCAAGCTGCAGGTCACTCATGCCCGAGGCCTGCGCGAACCAGTCGAGGGCAGCCGGGTCATGGCGCATCGCGCCGAAATAACCGAGCATGCCCCAGACGTAGGAGCGTTCTTCCTCGGAGAATCGCGGCGCAAGCTTGACCCAGTGCGCGGCGGCCTGCTGCGGCGAAGTACGCGCCAGACGATATACCGCAAACATGGTCGCTTCGCGCCCGCCGCGTGTTTTGAAATCAATGCGGGCATCACTCAGTTGCGCTGTCGGGTTTCCCAAAATGGCCGACAAAGCGCGCGCGTCCGGTGCCTGGCCCTTGGGCAGATAAGCCGCAACCCGGTTGGCGAGGCTGACCTGCCCGGCTTCCAGCGCCAGCCGGATGCGTGTCCAGATGTCTTCGGCCGACAACTGCCGGGCAGCCACCAGCGCCTGAAACAGCGGGTCGCAACTGCCGGGCAGGTCGCGCGCGACAAACCACAGCGGACGCGCTTCGCGCAGCGCCAGCGTGTCGCTGCCAGTGCGCGCCTGCAATGCATAACAGGTCGTTTCCAGATCATCGTTGACCAGCGCCGGCAGTTCGGCGTTGAAGGGTTCCCATTGCGCATTTTTGCCCAGCAGTTTCAGCCAGTCGCGGCGCAGGTAATCCGACAGCGGTGTATCGCGGTTGGCGGCAAGGTACGCACGGATTTCCGCGGGGTCGCGCGTTTCCAGTCGCGCTCTCAAGCGCCAGTACTGGACATAAGGCTCGAGCAGATGGCCCTGGAAGCGCGGCGCGAGCTGCTCCAGTTGTTTGCTGTCAGCGCTGCGCGCAGCATCACGCGCCTTGAGAAATGCGTCATCGAGGTTGGCCGCGGCTGCAGCACCGGTGAATGCCAGCAGGCTGCATGCCGCGGCAGCGCTTATTCGGGATAAAATCATAAGTTATTGATTATAAACATATTTATGTTCATGCCAGAAACAGGCGGTACGCCGGATTGCGTGTTTCATCGCAGTACGGGTAACCGACCTGCGCCAGGAAGGTCTGGAAGCGGGCCTTGTCCGCCGGTGGCACTTCCATGCCGACCAGCACGCGGCCGTAATCCGCGCCGTGGTTGCGGTAATGGAACAGGCTGATGTTCCAGCCGCGGCTCATGCTGGTGAGGAAACGCATCAGCGCGCCCGGCCGCTCCGGAAACTCGAAACGGTAGAGGATTTCATTTTTGGCACCCGGCGCATGCCCGCCGACCATGTGCCGCACATGCAGCTTCGCCAGCTCGTTGCCGCTGAGATCCAGGGTCTGCAGCCCGCGCCGGCGCAAGGCGCGCAGCAGTTGCGCGGTTTCGCGACGGTCGCGCACCTGCACCCCGACAAACACCCGCGCCCGCTTCGCATCATCAAAACGATAATTGAACTCCGTCACGTTACGCGGCCCGAGCTGTTCGCAGAATGCCTTGAAGCTGCCGGGTTTCTCCGGAATCGTCACCGCAAGGATCGCCTCGCGGTTTTCACCGAGTTCCGCTTCTTCTGCGACAAAGCGCAGGCGGTCAAAGTTCATATTGGCGCCACAGGCGACGGCGACAAAAGTTGCGCCGCGCGATTTTTTGCGCGCCACCCAGGCCTTGGCCCCGGCAATCGCCAGCGCTCCCGCGGGTTCGAGAATGGCGCGGGTATCTTCAAACACATCCTTGATCGCCGCGCACATGGCATCGGTGTCGACGCGGATCACTTCGTCGACCAGCGTGCGGCACAGACGGAAGGTTTCGCGGCCGACCTGTTTGACGGCAACGCCGTCGGCGAACAGGCCGACCTGCGCCAGTTTGACGCGGCGCCCGGCTTTCAGCGACTGGTACATCGCATCCGAGTCCGTCGGTTCGACACCAATAATTTTAATTTCGGGACGCAGGCGCTTGACGTAGGCGGCAATGCCGGCGATCAGCCCGCCGCCGCCGATCGCGACAAAAATCGCATCGATCGGTTCCGGATGCTGGCGCAGGATTTCCATCGCGATGGTGCCCTGGCCGGCAATCACATCGGGATCGTCGTAGGGGTGCACATAAGTCAGACCGCCGCGCTTTTCGAGTTTGCGCGCGTGGGCCGCCGCTTCGTCATAGGAATCGCCAAGCAGCACGACCCTGGCGCCGCGCCCGCGTACTGCATTGACCTTGATCTCGGGCGTGGTCACCGGCATCACAATGGTCGCCGTACAACCCAGGCGCTGCGCAGCCAGCGCGACACCCTGGGCATGGTTGCCGGCGGATGCCGCAATCACGCCGCGGCGCAGGGCCTCCGGCGTCAGGTGTGCCATCTTGTTGTAGGCGCCGCGCAGCTTGAAGGAAAACACCGGCTGCATGTCTTCGCGCTTGAGCAGGATGCGGTTGTGCAGGCGCCGCGACAGGATGGGTGCCAGCTCCAGCGGCGTCTCGATCGCGACGTCGTAAACGCGTGCGTTGAGAATGCGCTCCAGATAATCCGTTTTTTTCATGGTCCTGGCCATACTGCTTCGGCAAATCGCTGATTCCCAAAGGTTATCAGGAATGGGCCTCGCCGGCACGGACCGCGGCGGCGGCATGGCGGATATCATGTATATTGAATGAATCGCAAACGTGAATCGCAAGCTTGATTGAATCGCAAACGCAATATGGAGCAAAGCATGGCGGAGCAGCAGGTCAGGCAGGTCAATCAGGTCAATCAGGACGCACTGAAACAGGCTGCGGCGAAAGCCGCAGTCGCACTGGTGCCGGCCGGCAGCATCGTCGGCGTCGGCACCGGATCCACGGTCAATTTTTTCATTGATGAGCTGGCACTCATCAAAAACCGCATCGAAGGCGCGGTCTCCAGTTCCGAAGCCAGCGCGAAACGCCTGAAGGCGGCCGGCATCGAGGTTATCGAACTGAACAATGTCCGCGACCTGCCGGTTTATGTCGACGGCGCCGACGAAATCACGCGCCACCTGATGATGATCAAGGGCGGCGGCGGCGCGCTGACCCGCGAGAAAATTGTTGCCGCAGTAGCACAGAAAGTCATCTGCATCGCCGACGGCTCAAAACTGGTTGATGTGCTGGGCCGTTTCCCGCTGCCGGTCGAGGTCATCCCGATGGCGCGTTCCTTTGTTGCGCGCGAAATCGTCAAACTTGGCGGCCAGCCGGAGTGGCGCGTCAATTTCGTCACCGATAACGGCAACCTGATCCTCGACGTGCACAATATGACCATCCTCGATCCGGTGGCGCTGGAAACACGCTTGAACCAGATCACCGGTGTGGTCACCAACGGCCTGTTCGCGCGGCGACCGGCCGATGTACTGCTGCTGGCCGGCAAAAACGGCGTGGAAACCCTGCGCCACCCCGCCACCGCCACGAAATTGTCATAATTTCCCGTTATAAATCGTCCTTTCCTGCCGAGAGACCACCATGCCGGACCATACGCTGAAGCAATTCGACACCGAACTGGAAGAAATCCGTTCGCGGGTGCTGCAAATGGGCGGGATGGTCGAGGAACAGTTCACCCAGGCCCTGGAAGCCTTGGTGAGCGGCGATGTGGCGCTGGCGCGGCAGGTCACGGCAAACGATCATCAGGTCAATGCGCTGGAAATCGCCATCGATGAGGATTGCAGCAAGGTCATCGCGCGCCGCCAGCCCGCGGCCAAGGATCTGCGCATGGTGATGACAGTGGCCAAGACCATCACCGATCTCGAACGCATTGGTGATGAAGCTTCCAAGATTGCCCGCATGGCGCAGTCGATTTATGCAAGCGACCGGCAGACGGTGCCGCGCACGGTCGAAATCCAGCATGTTGCTGAAATTGCCCTCGGCATGCTGCGCAACTCCCTGGATGCCTTTGCCCGCCTTGATACCACGGTGGCGGCGACGGTAGTACGCCAGGATGAACGCGTCGACCAGGCCTTTGTCAGCATCCTGCGCCAGTTGATCACCTTCATGATGGAAGATCCGCGGACCATCTCGCACGCGATTGAAATCCTCTTCATCGCCAAGGCCATCGAGCGTATCGGCGACCATGCCAAGAACATCTCCGAGTACGTGGTCTATCTGGTCAAGGGCAAGGACGTGCGCCACACCGGCGTTGAGGCTTTCGAACGCGAAGCCCTCAGTTAAACCACCCGCTGCAGCCACACGGCTGCGTGGTACACTCGTTCGCGAGCCACGGAGCGGGCATGCAATCATGCGGGCAATGGATGCGGTAATGAAATCAGGAGCACTCTGAGGTGGCTGACCAGTCCACCATCGTCGCCGTTGACCTCGGCTCCAACTCCTTCCACTGCCAGATCGCCCGTGTTGCCGGCGAGCAGTTCTTCCCGCTGGACTCCCTGCGCGAACCAGTGCGCCTCGGTGCCGGGCTGGGCAAGGACAAAATAATCGATGAAGAATCACAGGAACGCGCGCTGGCCTGTCTCGCGCGTTTCGGCGAACGGCTGCGCGGCCTCGACCGCCAGGCCGTGCGCGCCATCGGCACCAACACGCTGCGGGTGGCCAAAAACGCCAAACAATTCCTGCGCAAGGCACGCACTGCGCTGGGCTTCCCCATTGAGGTCGTGGCCGGGCGCGAAGAAGCGCGACTGATCTATCTCGGGGTCTCGCACAGCCTGCCGGCTTCGCGCGACAAACGGCTGGTGGTCGACATCGGCGGCGGCTCCACCGAATGCATCATCGGCACTGGTTACAAGCCGCTGCGGCTGGAGAGCCTGTACATGGGCTGCGTGTCATACAGCCTGCGTTATTTCCGCGACGGCCGCATCACCAAATCCGCGTTCAAGGCCGCAGAGCTTGCCGCCCGCGCGGAATTGCAGCCCATCGTCGGTGGTTATGTCCGCGGCAACTGGAAACACGCCGTCGGCTCCTCGGGCACTGTGCGTTCGATTGCCGAGATTCTCCAGCTGTGCGGTTTTACCGACGGCCCGGTCACACTGGACGGACTCGACCGGCTGCGCAGCCAGCTGATCAAGAGCGGTGACATTGCGCGCATCGAACTGCCCGGCCTGCGCCCCGACCGCCGGCCAGTGCTCGCCGGGGGCATGGCCATCCTGCATGCCGTGTTCGACGAAATGCGCATCGAGATGATGACGCCGGCCACCGGCGCGATGCGCCAGGGCATCCTCTACGACATGCTCGGCCGCTTCCATCACCACGACATGCGTGACGTCACCGTCGCACAGTTCATGCGCCGCTACCATGTCGACGCGCAGCAGGCGCGGCGCGTGGGATCCCATGCCGCCGCGCTGTACGAAAAACTCGCTGGCAACGCCATCGACGACGACACGCTGCGACTGCTGGGATGGGCCGTGAAGCTGCATGAAATCGGCATCCCCGTGGCCTACAGCGGATATCACAAACATGCGGCCTACATCATCAGCAACGCCGATATGCCGGGATTCTCGCGCGAGGAGCAGGAACAGCTGGCGGCGCTGGTGCTGCGCCACCGCCGGTCGCTGAAAAAATCCCTGGAAGATGTGCCTGTAGACATAGACCGGGCGGTCGTGCTGGCCTTGCGTCTGGCGGTGGTGTTGTGCCGGGCGCGGCGCGATACCCGGTTTCCGCCGCTGGACATCAAGCTCCAGGGCGACCGCGTGCGGCTGGCTTTTGATGGCGCATGGCTGGAAGCCAATCCGCTGACGGCAACGGCGCTGCGGGAGGAAGTGGACGAGTGGGCACGTATCGGCCAGGAACTGAAAATTCCCGGGCTCGACGAGATCGTGCTGGCGCAGGAGCCGGCGTTCGTCGAATAAAGCAATCGCGGCGCGATTGCTGTGGTGCGCGGCAGCCGATACTGCGCAGGCCTACAAAATCCCGGGCGTGATGACCGCCTTCACCCGTACGCCGTCTGCGTCGCAGGCCAGCCACCAGATTGCGCCCTTTTTCAGGCTCCACGCTGCGGCCTCGCCGGTCAGTGCCAGCGCCGCGACCGCACCCAGCGTCGGCTGATGGCCGACAACCATCACCGTGCCGGTGCCGTCAGGCCAGCCGGCCGCCTTGAGTACACCTTGAGGGGTGGCGGATGTGGACACCGCTTTTTCAATGACGCCGTTTTCCGCGAACGCCGCCGCAGTCTCGCCGGCGCGTGCCGCCGGGCTGACGATGACCCGGCAATCGGCCGGCAGGCGCTCCGCCAGCCATGCCGCCATTTTTTGCGCCTGCCTGCGACCTTTGGCGGTTAACCGCCGCGCCTCATCCGGCGCGCCATCTTCGGCATCCGCGTGGCGCCACAAAATCAGTTCCATGTCAGTTCCATGCTCATTTCACCAGACTCAACGTTCGCTCCATTTAATCCTGCCAGGGACGGCGCACGGCACGAAAACGACGCCATGCGAGCGGCAGGGTATTGCGTTCGGCAACAGCATGCGCCTCGCACCAGCCGATGACCATGCCGGTCGCGGCGATCACTTCGCGATTTTCCGCCGCCGCACCCAGCAATTGCCGCACCGTTGCCGCGTCATTGATGCGCCCCAGTATATCCTGCAGCAGCGCGAGCCGGTCGCGCAGCGTTGCCATGCCGCGCGCGGAATACAGCGAAGAAAAAAATTCCGTTGCATAACGCAGTTGTTTGACGGCGATACGCAGCCGGTGCAATTCAGCGGCGGTACGACGTTCAAGACGGCGGCCGCGTTTCAGTACCCGGTCGTGGCATGCGCTCAGTATTTGCGTTGCGCAAGCCCGCGCCGGCTGCTGCCAAGCCGGATCGCTGCCGGCACTGGCGAAAGTGGCCAGCCAGCCGCCGAGTTGAATCATCGATTCATTGTAAGTAATTGTTTTTATTGATTTTTTTGCTTTCGTGCGCGCCATCCGCTGCGCACCCAGACACAGCCGCTCAAAGACATCGGCCGCCACATGTGCGGCCAGCACCGGGCGCACCGCGGGCAGGGTTTCGGTGACAAACACATCCCAGTCGCGCGCCGGGCCCAGCGCGCCGGCAATGGTTCGCAACGCGGCTGCCTGCGGCGCAGCGGCGTCTCCGAGCAGGTCACGGAACAGACGAAATACCGAGCGCAGCCGGCGGATGCCGACGCGCATCTGATGCAGATACTCAGGATCCGGCGAAGCAATGACGCCGCCCTCGTTGGCTTGCGCTTGCGCCAGCGTAGCAACAGCCATCGCATGGAACGCCTGCCCCGCGGTCATCTCCCGGCTCAGCACCACCGGCACCGCTTTGGCCGGCGGCGCAGCTGCACCGCGAAACAGCTCATAACCGCGTTCGGCCTTGGAACGGTGCTCCAGCGCCAGCGGCACTGCCTGCGCGAGTTGTTGTGCCAGTTCGAACAAAGCGCTGACCGGCCCGCTTTTCAGTTCCAGTTCGATCTCGCACACCGGCGCGCGGCGGCGCCCGCTGCGGATGACGCCGCGATCGATCGCAGCCTCAATCAGCACACCGGGTGCCGGCTCGAGCATACGCAGGGTACGCGTGATTTCGGTGTGCAGTACCGGCACCAGCGACTTCGCCACTTTTTTCGATTGCAGGATTCTGGTGACCGGGTGTCGCGGCAGTCGCGACAGATCAGGATGCCGGTCGCGCAGCACGGTCTCGATCTCCAGCCGCTGATGCACGCCGGACACCGCCGAGCCGCCGCCCTTCACCGCCTGCACCCAGCGCCGGCCCTCGCGGCGCACCCGCAGCGCAATGCGCTGCTGCGACAAGGCCAGCGCCGGGGTGTCGAAATACGTGGCGGCCAGTTTGCGGGTGACAGCCCCGTGCGCCGCTGTCAGCAGCGGCAGCGCCAGAACCTCGCGCAGCCGCGCCGGTGAAACACGCAGCTTGAGTTCGATTTCGGTGGCGACCGCGGTATTGCCGGTTTTGCGCTGGCCACCGGCGTCACCGATCATGCGCCCTGCTTGCGGGCCAGCAGATCCAGCAGTTGCTCCTGGGCGGTGGCCGCTTTTGCGCGACCCGGGGCGCGGCACAGGTACTGGCCGTCCTCGCTCATCATCCATGCCTGCGTGTTGTCTTCGAGATACGACAACAGACCTTCGGCAATCACCCGCTGCTTGAGGTCCGGATCAAGAATCGGGAAACACACTTCAACACGTCCGAAGAAATTGCGGTCCATCCAGTCGGCACTGGACAAATAGACATCATCGGCGCCGTCATTATGGAAATGGAAGACGCGGGTGTGTTCCAGAAAGCGGCCGATGATGGAGCGCACGCGGATGTTCTCCGACAGGCCGGGCACGCCGGGACGCAGCGCGCACACCCCGCGCACGATCAAATCGATCTGCACGCCTGCCTGCGACGCCCGGTACAAAGCGCCAACGACTTCCGACTCGAGCAGCGCATTCATCTTGGCAATAATCTGCCCCTTGCGACCGGCCTTGGCGATCGCCGTCTCGTTCTCGATCGCGCGCATCATTTCCTTGTGCAGCGTGAACGGCGACTGGCGCAGATGGCGCAGCTTGGTGGCGCGACCGAGCCCGGTGAGCTGTATGAAGATGTCGGCGACGTCATTGCCGATTTCCTCGTTGCAGGTGAACAGGCCGAAATCGGTATAGAGGCGCGCAGTGCGCGGATGATAATTGCCGGTCGACAAGTGCACATAACGGTGCAGGCCGTCGCCCTCGCGACGCACCACCAGCAGCATCTTGGCGTGGGTTTTGTGGCCGACAACGCCGTAGACGACATGTGCACCGACCTCTTCCAGCCGCTGCGCCCAGTTGATGTTCGCTTCTTCGTCGAAACGCGCCATCAATTCGAGCACCACGGTCACTTCCTTGCCGCTGCGCGCGGCGCTGATCAGCACTTCCATCAGTTCCGATTCGGCACCGGTGCGGTACACCGTCATCTTGATCGCCGCCACCGCCGGATCACGTGCCGCCTGCTGCAGGAACACGATCACCGGCTGGAACGACTGGAACGGGTGATGCAGCAGCACGTCGCCGGCGCGAATCGCGGTGAACATGTCGCCCGGCTGGTCGAGCCGCTGCGACAGCCCCGGCCGGAACTGCGCAAACTTCAGGTCGGGACGGTCGACCCAGTCAGGAACGCTGATCACACGCGCAAGATTGACCGGCCCGTCAACGCGATAGAGATCTTCAGGGTCGAGCATGAACTGGCGCAGCAGGAACCCTGAAATATGCTGCGAACAGTTGTCGGTCACTTCCAGCCGCACCTCGTCGCCGAAATGACGATGCGGCAGTTCACCGCGCAGGGCGGTGCGCAGATCCTTGACTTCCTCCTCGTCGACAAACAGGTCGCTGTTGCGCGTCAGCCGGAACTGGTAACAACCCAGCACCTTCATGCCGGTGAACAGTTCGCCGACATGTTCATGCAGGATCGACGACAGGAATACGAAATCGTATTCGACGCCCGCGACATCCTGCGGCAAGCGGATTACCCGCGGCAATACGCGTGGCGCCTGGACAATCGCGATGCCGGAATTGCGGCCAAAAGCGTCCTTGCCCTCGAGTTCGACGGCAAAATTCAGGCTTTTGTTGAGCACCCGCGGGAAGGGATGCGCCGGGTCGAGGCCGATGGGGGTCAGCACCGGCATCACCTCGCGGCGAAAATAGCCCTTGATCCAGTCCGCCTGCTGCGGCGTAAATGCGCTGCGGCGCAGGAAGCGGATGCCGGCCTGTTCCAGCCCGGGCAGGACTTCCTCATTCAGCAGCTGGTACTGCCGCGCGACCAGCTCGTGGGCTTCGCCCGCCACCTGGCGGAACACCTGGTCCGCGCGCATCTGGTCGGGATAGATCGGCGCTGAACCGGCCTCAATCTCGGCCTGCAGACCGGCGACGCGGACTTCAAAAAATTCGTCGAGATTGCTGCTGACGATACACAGGAAACGCAGGCGCTCGAGCAACGGATGCGTGCGGTTTTCGGCCTGCGCCAATACCCGGCGATTGAACGACAACAGGCCCAGTTCGCGGTTGAGGTAGAACTCAGGCGCAAAACCCGCCTTGCCAGGCGCGTGTCGGGGACGTCGGACAGCGGCATTCATGGTAAACGGCGACCGGGCGGGCCGCCGCGGAACGCATTACGTCCGGGGTGGCGGCACATAACCGGCCGCGGCATCTGCGCCGTCGCCGAAAAAATGCTGCTCCATTTGCTGCGCAAGGTAATCACGGGCTTTTTTGTCCGCCAGATTGAGCCGGTTCTCGTTGACCAGCATTTTTTGCTGCTCCAGCCACTGCTTCCACGATTCCTTGGACACGTTTTCAAACACGCGCTTGCCCAACTCGCCGGGGTACGGCGGGAAATCAAGACCTTCGGCCTCGCGCTTGAGTTTTACACATTGCACCTGGCGCGCCATGTCATCTCTCCACAATAAGACATTAATGTTAACGATTTGTGACAACCGCCTGTGTGCGGCATCACACTTATGGTTTTGGTCTACAGTTTTTTGGTCAGCACCACTGAACGGCGATGATAGTTGTACAACTCCTTCTTTTTCTGCGGCAGCGCACTGACGTCGGTCTCGACAAACCCGCGTTCGACGAACCAGTGTTCGGCGCGCGTGGTCAGCACAAACAATTGCTTCAGCCGCAACCCGCGCGCGCGTTTTTCGATCGCCGCCAACAGCCGCTCACCGGCGCCGCGACCGCGGAATTCCGGATGCACGGCGAGACCGGCCAGTTCTCCGGAACGTTCATCCGAAAACGGATACAGCGCCGCGCAGCCGATGACCCGCCGGTCATGTTCCAGAACCCAGAAGCGGTCGACTTCCATTTCCAGTAAATCGCGGTTGCGCTTGACCAGTATGCCCTCGGCCTCGAGCGGCTCAATCAGCCCGAGGATACCGCCGATGTCCTCGATTTTCGCGTGGCGCAGCGTTTCCAGCGGATCCGGCGTCACCAGCGTGCCGACCCCCTTGTGCGTGAACAGCTCGAGCAGCAGGCTGTCGTCGAGATGGCTGGAAATCAGGTGCGCCCGCCCCACGCCCTGTTCACAGGCGCGCACTGCCGCCGGCAGATAGGTCTGAATCTCCTCCGACGCCACCCGCCCCTTCGACAGCAGGCCCTGCGCCTCGCGCACCGTCAGTTCGCGCAACAGTTCGCCGCGGCGTCCGGTAACGCCCGTCGACTCCATCAGGAAAATCAGCTTGTCCGCCTTCAACGCCACCGCGGTTGCCGCCGCGACGTCGCCGAGCGCCAGGTTGAACACCTCGCCGGTCGGCGAATAACCCAGCGGCGAGATGACCACCAGCTCATCGTCTTTCAGCCGCCGTTCAATGGCCGCGGCATCGATTTTGCGCACTTCACCGGTATGCATCAGATCGACACCGTCGACGACCCCGATCGGGCGCGCGGTGACAAAATTGCCGCCGGCCACGCGGATATCGGCGCCGGCCATCGGCGAATTGGGCAAGCCCATCGACAGCAAGGCTTCGATCTGTACGCGCAGCGTGCCGGCGACTTCCATCGCCGCTTCCAGCGCAGGGGCATCGGTGATACGCAGATTCTCGGCAAAACGGCTGCGGATTTTCTGCGTTTTCAGTTTGGCTTCGATCTGCCGTCGCGAACCGTGCACCAGCACCAGCTTGACGCCCAGCGCGGCGAGCAGGTTCAGGTCATGGGTCAGATGAAAAAAACGGCCGTCAGCGACGACTTCGCCGCCGAAGGCAATGACGAACACCTTGCCGCGAAACGCATGGATATAGGGCGCGACGGACTGGAACCAGTCGATAAAGCGGTCCTGCGCCGACAGCCGCGGCCGTGCGCCGCTGCGCGTTTTCTGCACAGCTTGCGCGGCGGGCATTTTGTCGTTTTTGGCGGGAATGGTGATGTCCTTTCTGCTGCCTAGTGTTGTGAAATCGATGGTATGCGAGAACCCGTCGTGGCGAAAGCCGCCGCGCTAGAAATCGCCCCACAGGGTCTGCATCGCCGCCAGCAGGGCCACCGCCGCGGTTTCGGTGCGCAGCACGCGGGGGCCCAGCCGCAGTGGCAGGAATCCGGCGCGACCGGCATCTTCCGCTTCGGTTGCGGTCAGTCCGCCTTCGGGTCCGGCCAGCACCGTCACCTCGCCGGAGGGGCGCGGCAAGCCGTGTAATCCTGTCGCTGCACCCGGCGCCAGCAGCAAACGCAGCCCATCCACAGCTGCCGGCTGCTCCAGCCAGTCGCGCAGCGACAGCAAGGGCCGCACTTCGGGCATGTGATTGCGGCCACACTGCTCGCAGGCGGCCGCCACCACGCCCTGCCAGTGCAGCACGCGTTTCACGGCTCGCTCACCGGACAAACGCACCACGCAACGTTCGCTGAGCAGTGGCTGCACCGCGCTGACACCCAGTTCCACCGCCTTCTGGATCGTGTAATCCATACGTTCACCGCTGGACACCGCCTGCGCCAATGTAACCCGCAGCGGCGACTCGCGGTCTTCGCTGCGGCTGGCGCTGACGCGCACGCTCACTGCGCCGCGCGCGCAGTTCGTGATCACCGCGTCATGCACGGTACCGCGGCCGTCGAACAGCAGCACCGGGTCGCCGGGCGCAAGGCGCAGCACATGCATCACATGATGCGCCTTGACCTCCGGCAAGCGGCATTCGCCATGATCCGGGATCGCTTCCGGAAAATATATTCGAGTCAATGGGTTAGCCCGGATTTTTGAGCGTCAAATTATGCCACATCACGCTGCTGCGGGTCCGCGGCCTGCCGCAGCGTCGCGATGCATCCCGGGTATACAATTGCGCTTTTTCCGGAAGCGCCAGCCGGTGCTTCCACAAGGAGATTCCGTTTGCGCATCGTCATCCTCGGCGCCGGCCAGGTCGGCAGTTCCGTGGCCGAGAATCTGGTATCCGAAGCCAACGACATCACCGTCGTCGATACCGATGCCGGTCGCCTGCGCAAACTGCAGGATCGCCTCGACCTGCGCACCATAGTCGGCAATGCCGGCCATCCGGAAACCCTGGAACGCGCCGGAGCCCGCGACGCCGACATGATTCTCGCGGTCACCCAGAGCGACGAGACCAACCTGGTCGCCTGCAAGCTGGCCGCGACCATGTTCAACATCCCGACCAAGATTGCCCGGATACGCGCCGCCGATTACCTGTCTCATCCGGAGATGTTTTCGGCCGAGTATTTTTCGGTCGATACCGTGATCTGCCCGGAACAGGTGCTCACCGACTACATCGCCAAGCTGATCGAATTTCCCGAGTCACTGCAGGTGCTCGAATTCGCGGAAGGCCGCGTCAGCCTGGTGGCCGTGCGCGCTTTCCACGGCGGACCGCTGGTGGGCAAGGAACTGCAGACCATCCGCAAACACCTGCCCAACCTCGACACGCGGGTGGCAGCCATCTTCCGCCAGGACAGTCCGATCATTCCGGATGCCACCACGGTGATCGAAGCCGGCGACGAAGTGTTTTTCATCGCCGCCACCGAGCATATCCGCGGCATCATGCGCGAACTGCGCCGCATGGACAAACCAGTGAAACGGGTGATGATCGGCGGTGGCGGCAACATCGGGCGCCGGCTGGCCAGGGCCATCGAGGATCGCTACGACGTGAAGATCATCGAATACAGCCGCAGCAGCGCGGAAAAACTCGCCGCCGAACTGCGCACCACGCTGGTACTGGTCGGCGACGTCACCGACGAGGACCTGCTGCAGGCCGAGAACATCGGCGACATGGATGTGTATTGCGCGCTGACCAATGATGACGAAAACAACATCATGTCCTCGCTGCTCGCCAAACGCATGGGCGTGCGGCGCGTCGTAACACTCATCAACCGCAGTTCATACGTCAATCTGGTGCAGGCCGGACAGATCGATATCGCGATCTCCCCGGCGCAGGCCACCATCGGCACACTGCTCGCCCATGTCCGCCACGGCGATTGCGTCGCGGTACACAGCCTGCGGCGCGGCGCGGCTGAAGCGCTGGAGCTGGTGGCCCACGGTGACGCACGATCGTCGAAGGTCGTCGGCCGCCGCATCGAAGAACTGGATCTGCCCAAAGGCGCCACCATCGGCGCCCTTGTCCGTCCGCCCCGGGTGGAAACCGGCAACGGCAAATCGGCAAACAAGCATCAGGTACTGATTGCGCACCACGACACCGTCATCGAACCTGAGGACCATGTGATCGTGTTCGCGATCAACAAACGCATCGTACCCAAGGTCGAGAAACTGTTTCAGGTCAACATCGGATTCCTTTGAATCCCTGCCGCGCACATACCACGCAACCCGGCGCTGAACCGGCATGTCCTGGTTACTGACCATCGCACCGGTGGCGGCGCTCATTGCCATGGCGATGAGCCTGACCCATCTGCTGCCGATCGGCGTGTCACTGGCGCTGGATGATGGCGCAGCACAGGCGCTGACCCTGTCGATGGTGTTCAATTTTTCCGTGGGCGCCGTAGTCTGGCTGCTCACCCGGAACAATAAACGCGAACTCAGTCTGCGCGAAGGCATCCTGCTGGTGGTCGCCGTATGGTCGGGCGGCGCGCTGTTTGCGACGCTGCCGTTGATGCTGACGATTCCGCAACTTTCGTTTACCGATGCCTACTTTGAAGCCGTCTCGGGGCTGACGGCAACCGGCGCCACCGTACTGACTGATCTCGACTACCTGCCGCCCTCGCTCAACGTCTGGCGCGCCGTGCTGCAATGGCTGGGCGGCATGGGTGTGATCGTGCTGGTGGTGGCGATACTGCCGATGCTGGGCGTGGGCGGACGCCAGATCTCCAAGTCCGAAATCCCCGGACCGATGAAGGACGAGCAGTTGACGCCACGCATCACCCAGACCGCCAAGGGTCTGTGGCTGATCTATGCTGTCCTGACGCTGGTCTGCGGCTTTGCTTATTACATGGCCGGCATGTCCCCGCTTGACGCAATGATCCACAGTTTTACCACTATGTCTTTAGGCGGCTTTTCATCCTATGACGCCAGTATCGGCCATTTCAATTCGGTCGGCGTGGAACTGGTGGCGATCAGCTTCATGGTTATTGCCGGCATCAATTTCTCGACTCATTTTCTGGTCTGGCGCAGCAAAAGCCTGCGCGCCTATGCCCGGGATACTGAAGCGCGTTATTTCGTGCTGGTTATTTTTGCCAGTGTCGCCGGCATCGCCATCCTGCTCTTCGGCTCCGGCACCTACCCCGACTTCCCGACGGCACTCCGTTACGCCGCCTTCAACATCATTTCCGTCGGCACCACCACCGGTTATGCCACGGCTGATTACAACCTGTGGCCGGTGTTTGCGCCGCTGTGGGTGTTGTTCCTCGGCACTTTCCTGAGCTGTTCGGGTTCTGCCGGAGGCGGCATCAAGATGATGCGCGCGATGATTCTCTACCGGCAGGTGTACCGCGAGATCAAAAGCCTTGCTCATCCGCAGGCGGTCAGCCCGGTAAAAATCGCCGGTCAGGTCGTCGCGGATCCAGTGGTGTTTGCAGTGCTCGGGTTTTTCTTTGTCTGGGTCGCCCTGCTGGTGACCATGACACTGATCCTCGGCTGGACCGGGCTGGATGCGATGACGGCGTTTTCAGCCGTAGTGGCCTCGCTGAACAATATCGGCCCGGGATTGCATCAGGTTGGCCCAACAGCCAATTTTTCGGTGTTGACGGATTTCCAGACCTGGGTCTGCGCCTTTGCCATGCTGCTCGGCAGGCTGGAGCTGTTCGCGCTGCTGGTCGTCTTTACGCCCGCCTTCTGGCGTAAATGATCTTCAGCCTTTCACTGCTTTGAACAGTGCCAGCGCGCGCAAGCGCGCCGCGGCATGATCAACCACCGGCGCCGGATAATCGCGGCCAATAATTACACCCGCCGCGCGCTGCGCATCCAATGACAGGGTCCACGGCGCATGGATGGCCCGCGCATCGCAGCGCGCCAGTTCGGGCACGTAGCGGCGGATGAATGTACCTTCAGCATCGAATCTTTCCGATTGCGTCACCGGGTTGAAAATGCGGAAGTAGGGCTGCGCATCACAACCGGTTGACGCCGCCCACTGCCAGCCGCCGTTGTTGGCCGCCAGATCAAAATCGTTGAGATGGTCGGCAAAATATTTTTCGCCCCAACGCCAGTCGACCAGCAGATCCTTGACCAGAAATGACGCCGCAATCATGCGCAGCCGGTTGTGCATGTAACCGGTCTGGTTGATCTGGCGCATCGCTGCGTCAACGATCGGATAACCGGTGCGGCCTTCCCGCCATGCATCGAACAATGCCGTATCGTTGGGCCAGCGAATGGCATCGTACGCCGGCTTGAAGGCATGCCCCACCACACGCGGATGATGGTGCAGGATCATGAAATAAAAATCCCGCCACACCAGTTCCGACAGCCAGGTCGCCGCACCTTCGCCACCGCCCTCCTGCATTGACTGCCACGCCGCGCGCGCCAGCTCGCGTATGGAAATCGTGCCGAAACGCAGATGGACGGACAGGTATGATGGCCCTTTTTTCGCCGGAAAGTCGCGGGCATCGCGGTAATACGCCATACGCGGCGCAAAATCGGCAAACAGTTTCTGCGCGGCCGCGGCGCCGCCGGCGATGCCCAGTGCCTGCAGGTTGGTGGTGCTGAAACCAATATCCGCCAGCGAAAACGCCTTGAATTTCCCCCGCGTCTTCGCCAGATTTCCCGCGTACTGCTCGACGGGATAAGCCTTCAGGAAAAAGGGCTCAAGTTTTTTCAACCAGGCATTTTTGTATGGCGTGAACACCGAAAACGGCGTGCCGCCCTGGGTCAGGATTTCATCCTTCTCGAAAATGACCTGATCCTTGCGCGTGAGAAATTCGCAGGGCTGCAAAGCCTGCGCAAGCGCGGCATCACGCGCCAGCGCAGCCGGCTCGTAGTCATGGTTCGCGTACACCGCCTGCACACTCAGTTGCACCGCCAGCCGGGGGATTACCGCGCGGGCACTGCCATGCAGAACAATCAACTGCCCGCCGCGCGCCGCAAGTTCCTGCCCGAGTTCGGCCACCGATTGCAGGATGAATTCGACACGGCGATCCGCGCGCGACGGCAAAACATCAAGGATTTCAGTGTCGTAGACAAAAACACAATAAACGCGGCGCGCCGCCTTCAGCGCGGCGTACAGGGCAGCATTGTCAGCAACGCGCAGATCGCGGCGAAACCACATCAGCGCAGTGTCAAAACGGCTCATTGCGACACATCGGGACTCATTGAGGGTTGTTGATCCGGGGGGGATTCAATTGTGGCTCTCGCCCTCCGGCTTTACAATAGCAGCGCAGCCCATGAACAGCGTCGACCTCACCCAGCATTTCCTGATCGCCATGCCCGCCATGGCTGATCCGCACTTTGCCAAAACGCTGACGCTGGTCTGTGAGCACAATGAAAACGGCGCACTGGGCATCATCATCAACCGGCCGACCGACATGAACCTGCACGCTCTGCTCGAGCAGGTCAAAATCACGCCGGAAACGGACATCTTTCACGCGGTGCCGGTGCATTTCGGCGGCCCGGTGCAGGTGGATCGCGGCTTTGTGCTGCACCAGCCGGTGGGCAGCTGGCAATCGACGCTGGCTGTCGGTTCCGAAATCGGTTTGACGACATCCAAGGACATTCTCGAAGCCGTCGCCCGCGGCGAAGGTCCGCCCGACATGCTGATCACGCTGGGGTACGCCGGCTGGGCACCGGGACAACTCGAGCATGAGCTGGCGCAAAACGCCTGGCTGACCGTGCCGGCACGCAGCGACATCCTGTTCGGCATGCCGGCCGGAGAACGTTTCGCCGCGGCAATGCAGGCGCTCGGCGTCGACTACGCCACCCTCTCGGACGTCGCCGGACACGCGTGATTGTGCGGCCGGCACGCGGCGCGGTGCTCGCGTTTGATTTTGGTGAAAAACGCATCGGCGTCGCCGTCGGCGAGCTGGAACTGGCCATCCCCCATGCGCTGACGGTCATCGCGGCCGAAGACAATGACAGCCGCTTTGCCGCGATCGCCGCGCTGATTACTGAATGGCGGCCGGTGCGGCTGGTGGTCGGCATCGCCAGCCATGCCGATGGAGCAATTCACGAAAGCGGGCGGCTGGCGCGGCGCTTCGGCCAGCGCCTGCACGGCCGCTTCGACATCGAAGTGGAGTTTGTCGACGAGCGGCTGACCTCCCTTGCGGCAGAGGCGGCACTGCGGGAAGCCGGGGTGCGGGCCGACAAACGCGCCGCGCTGCTCGACGCCGCGGCGGCCGCGGAAATCCTGCGCACCTGGTTCGCCGCGCCGCAGGAAAACCGCACGTAACGCGTCGGGATTTGATACTTTTGCGTTTTAGCGGCGCGGCTATTGTGTTAGTCTACCGCCCGCCATGCCGGCTAACCCGCTTCCTGATGCCGAGCAACTGCTCGCATCGCTGATCGACCGGATGCGGCCCGCCATCGGGCCGAACACCGGGCTGGTGGGTATTCATACCGGCGGCGTGTGGCTCGCTGAACGCCTGCACCAGGCGCTGAACATCCAGCTTCCCCTCGGTACTCTCGACGTTTCGTTCTACCGCGACGACTTCAACAAGAAGGGACTGCGCCGCAACGTCAAGAGTTCCGACATCCCCTTCGACGTCGAGGGCTGCGATGTGGTGATCGTAGACGACGTGCTCTATACCGGACGCACCATCCGCGCCGCCATCAACGAACTGTTCGATTACGGACGCCCCGCCAGCATCCGCCTCGCGGCACTGGTTGACCGCGGCGGCCGCGAGCTGCCGATTGCCGCGGAATTCAGTGGTGCCGCGGTGACTGTGCCGCCCGGCCAGAACATCGAACTCACACGCAACGCGCAGGGCGAGCTGGCCCTGCAACTGGCAGGGGACTGACGGCCATGTGGCTCAATCCTGCCAACCCGCAACTCAACAGAAACGGCGAACTGCATCACCTGCTGTCACTGGAAGGCCTGCCGGTCGATGTGATGCGGCAGATCCTCGACACCGCGGAATCCTTTGTCGGCGTCACCCGGCGCGAAGTCAAGAAAGTGCCGCTGCTGCGCGGCAAAGCGGTGTTCAACCTGTTCTTTGAACCGTCGACGCGCACCCGCACCACCTTTGAAATCGCCGCCAAGCGATTGTCTGCGGACGTGATCAACCTTGCGATCAACGTCTCCTCGCAAAGCAAGGGCGAATCCGTGCTCGACACCGTGGCCAATTTGGCAGCGATGCAGGCCGACATGTTCATCGTGCGTCACGCCGCCAGTGGCGCGCCGTACCTGATTGCCAGGCACGTCGCGCCGGACATCCATGTCATCAATGCCGGCGACGGCCGCCATGCGCATCCGACGCAGGGCCTGCTCGACATGTATACCATCCGCCACTACAAGGGCGACTTCACCAAATTGCGCGTGGCCATCGTCGGCGACATCCTGCATTCCCGCGTCGCGCGCTCGCAGATCCACGCGCTGACCACGCTGGGCTGCCCGGAAATCCGCGTCATCGGCCCCAAAACGCTGCTGCCGGCGCAGGTTGAACGGCTTGGCGTGCAGGTGTACCCCGACATGCAGAGCGGCCTGAAGGACGTCGACGTAGTGATGATGCTGCGCCTGCAGAACGAACGCATGAACGGCGCGCTGCTGCCTTCGGCGCAGGAATTCTACAAATACTACGGCCTGACCGAGGACAAGCTCGCGCTGGCCAAGCCTGACGCCATCGTGCTGCATCCGGGGCCGATGAACCGCGGCGTGGAAATCGATTCCAGCGTTGCTGACGGCAAACAGTCGGTGATCCTGCCGCAGGTGACCTTCGGCATCGCCATTCGCATGGCCGTGATGAGCATACTTGCTGGAAACTAGTGATGAATGATGAGTGCGGAGTGATGCGCGAAAAACCAACGGTGCCCAGTGTTCCGACAGTAGCCATTTCCCGCTCATCACTCCGCACTCATCACTCCGCGCTTGCCGGTATGTATCGACCATGAAGATATTGATCAAGAACGGCCGCCTGATCGACCCCAAAAACGGCATCGATGCCGTACGCGACCTGTATATCGCTGCCGGCAAGGTGGTCGCGGTGGGCGATGCGCCGGCGAATTTCGGTGCCAACCGCGTCATCGACGCCACCGGCCGCGTGGTCTGCCCGGGGCTGGTCGATCTCGCGGTGCGCCTGCGCGAACCAGGGTTTGAATACATGGCGACGCTCGAATCCGAAATGGATGCCGCGATTGCCGGCGGCGTGACCAGCCTCGCCTGCCCGCCCGACACCGACCCGCCGCTGGATGAGCCGGGCCTGGTTGAAATGCTCAAGTTCCGCGCCAAAAACCTGAATCAGGCGCATGTCTATCCGGTGGGCGCGCTGACCGTCGGATTAAAAGGCGCACGACTCACAGAAATGGCCGAGCTGCGCGACGCCGGTTGCGTTGCGTTCTCGCAGGCTGAAGCGCCGTTCGCCGACAACCAGGTGCTGATGAATGCCCTGGAATACGCCGCGACCTTCGGCTTCGCAGTGTGGCTGCGCGCCCAGGATCCTGCCCTGGCACGCCACGGCGTCGCACACGACGGCGAAGTCGCCACCCGACTCGGCCTGCCGGCGATTCCGGTCACCGCCGAAACCGTCGCACTGTCGACGATCCTGATCATTGCCCGCGCAACCGGCGCACGCATCCACATCGTCCGGCTGTCGTCGGCAGAAGGCGTGGCGATGGTGCGGGAAGCCAAGGCAGGCGGCCTGCCGGTGACCTGCGACATCGGCATCCATCACGCCCACCTGTCGGAAATGGACATCGGTTATTTCGATCCGAATTGCCACCTGACGCCGCCGCTGCGCAGCCAGCGCGATCGCGATGCGCTGCGCGCTGGGCTTGCCGACGGCACCATCGATGCGCTCTGTTCCGATCACACGCCAGTCGATGAAGACGTCAAACAAGTGCCGTTTTCCGAAGCCGAAGCCGGTGCCACCGGCGTCGAACTGCTGCTGCCGCTGGCGCTGAAGTGGGCGGAGGAATCCGGACTCGGTCTGGGCGCCGCCCTGGAACGCATCACCGCAAAACCCGCTGCCATCCTCGGCATTGATGCCGGACACCTCGGTATCGGCTCCACCGCCGACATCTGCATCTTCGATCCGGACAAGCACTGGCTTATCGAACCCGCTGCACTCAAAAGTCAGGGAAAAAACACACCGTTCTCCGGCATTGAAGTGCGCGGCCGCGTGACCCACACGCTGGTCAGCGGCACGCTGGTCTACGATAAAAATAATCAATAAAAACAAATAGTTATGATGGTGCCCCGGGCATCATCGGCAGTACATCTGCTAAACTAACCGTCGTTCCCGTGGTCCCACCAGCATCACTCTCAATAAGCAACAAACCATGAATCCCTTACTCGATTTTTCGGGCCTGCCCCGTTTTGCCGATTTCAAATCCGCGCATGTCGCGCCGGCGATTGACCAGTTGCTGGAAGAAAACCGCGCGCTGATCGCAATACTTGCGGCAGATTCCGCAACACCGGCCTGGAATAATTTTGTCGGACCGCTGGAAGACGCGAACGAACGCCTGCATCGCGCCTGGGGTCAGGTCGGCCACTTGAATGCGGTGGTGAACAGCCCGGAACTGCGCGAGACCTACAACGCAGTACTGCCGAAAATCACCCAGTACTACACCGAACTCGGCCAGCATGAAGGGCTTTACCGCAAGTTCAAGGCACTGCGCGCAGGCACCGGCTTTACCGCGCTGAGCCCCGCGCAGCAAAAAATCGTCGATAACGAAGTACGCGATTTCCGCCTCGGCGGCGCCGAGCTGCCGGCTGCCGGCAAACAACGCTACACCGAAATCAGCGACCGGCTGTCAATGCTGACCTCGCGCTTCAGCGACAACCTGCTCGATGCCACCAATGCCTGGTCGCATGTGGTCACCGACGCCGCGGAACTCGCCGGCCTGCCTGATGACGCCCGCGAGGCCGCGCGTGCCACAGCCGAAGCAGACAAACAGGCCGGCTGGAAATTCACACTGCACGCACCTTCGTACCTGCCGGTGCTGCAGTACGCCGACAACCGCGCATTGCGCGAACGCATGTACCGCGCCTATGTCACCCGCGCTTCCGAATTCGGCGACGCCAAACTCGACAACACGCCGCTGATCACTGAAATCGTCAGCCTGCGCGGTGAAATTGCGCAACTGCTCGGTTTCGGCAATTTCGCCGAATATTCGCTGGAAGCCAAAATGGCGGAAACGCCGGCGCAAGTGCTGGAATTCCTGCGTGAACTCGCGGTGCGCGCCAAACCCTACGCCCAGCGCGACCTGAAAGAACTGCAGGATTTCGCCCGCAAGGAACTGGGCATGGCCGAACTCTCCGCCTGGGATTACGCCTACGTGTCGGAAAAACTGCGGGTTGCGCAATACGCGTTTTCCGAAAATGAAGTTAAACAGTACTTCCCCGAAACCACGGTGCTGCCCGGCATGTTCAAGGTGGTCGAAACACTGTACGGCCTGAGCATCGCGCCGACCGAAGCGCCGCAATGGCATCCTGATGTGCGTTTTTTCTCGATCCGCGACCGCAGCGGCACGCTGGTCGGCCAGTTTTATCTCGACCTCTATGCGCGGCCGAGCAAACGCGGCGGCGCGTGGATGGACGACGCCATCACCCGGCGCAGCACCACGCAAGGCACGCAGGCACCGGTGGCTTATCTCAACTGCAATTTCACGCCCCCTGTAGGCAAGAAACCGGCGCTGTTCACGCATGATGAAGTAATCACGCTGTTCCATGAATTCGGCCACGGCCTGCACCACCTGCTGACCCGCGTCGATTACCTCGGCGTATCCGGCATCAACGGCGTCGAATGGGATGCGGTCGAGCTGCCGAGCCAGTTCATGGAAAATTTCTGCTGGGAATGGGGCGTCGTTGAAGCGATGACCCGTCATGCCGACAGCGGCGCGACGCTGCCCAAGGCGCTGTTCAACAAAATGCTCGCCGCCAAAAACTTTCAGAGCGGCATGCACACCGTGCGCCAGATCGAGTTCTCGCTGTTCGACCTGCGCCTGCATTACGATTTTGATCCGGCGGGCAAACAAACCGCATTGCAATTGCTGGATGAGGTGCGCCGCGAGATCGCGGTGGTGGTGCCACCCGAATACAACCGTTTTCCGAATAACTTTTCACATATTTTCGCCGGCGGTTATGCTGCGGGTTATTACAGCTACAAATGGGCGGAAGTGCTGTCGGCCGACGCCTACAGCCTGTTCGAGGAAAACGGCGTGCTCGATCCGAAGACAGGCATGCATTTCTGGAATGAAGTGCTGGCCGTCGGCGGCAGCCGCCCGGCGCTGGAATCGTTCGTCGCATTTCGCGGTCGGGAACCGAACATTGATGCACTGCTGCGCCACAACGGCATGGCCACAGCCGCCTGAGGCGCAACAACAGCAGCGGTCGCGGTATCATGCAGATACGCGGCCGCACCACGGACATGAACCGGGGTGGAATTTCCTGCAAGCGAGCGAGGTGATCACCATGACGAGAATCGTTGTTCTGCTGACTGTCCTGATCAGCGCAATTCCGGCGCAGGCGGCGCAACTCTATCGCTGGGTCGATGACAAGGGCCGGGTCGAATGGCGCGATACGCCGCCACCGGCCAATGCCAAAAAAGTCGAAAAACGCACCATTGGCGGCAACGTCATCGAAACCTCCACGCTGCCCTACAGCGTGCAACAGGCGGTGCGCAATTTCCCGGTCACGCTTTATATCAGCAACTGCGGCGACGGCTGCGACAAGGCACGGGCGCACCTGGTCCGGCGCGGCGTGCCCTTCACCCAGAAAAACCCGCAGGATGATGTGGCCGGTTACAAAAAACTGACCAATGGCGGCATGGAAGTGCCGCTGCTGTTCGTCGGCAACGACCGCCTGAGGGGTTATGAAGCAGGCGCCTGGGATACGGCACTGGATACCGCCGGTTATCCCCGCCAGCCGGTCCCGGGCTATGCCGCGCCGAAACCGCCGGCGGCGCCGGCGCCCAAACCACCGCTCCCCCAGGCCGCCGCACCCGCTCCGGACAGCGTCCCACCGGCGCCCGCGCCGGCGCAATGAAGCTCGCCACCTGGAACGTCAACTCGCTGAAGGTCCGGCTGCCGCAGGTGCTGACCTGGCTGGACACGCACAAGCCGGACGCGCTGTGCCTGCAGGAAACCAAGACCGAAGACGCCAAATTCCCGTTAGCCGAGATTGAGGCCGCCGGTTATCACGCGTCATTCAGCGGCCAGAAAACCTACAACGGCGTGGCGATACTGACACGACAGCCCGTCACCGCCGCCGCCCACGGCATTCCCGGATTCGACGATCCGCAAAAGCGCGTCACCACCGCAACCGTTAACGGTGTCCGCGTCGTCTGCGCCTATATACCGAATGGTGAGTCCGTCGAGTCGGACAAATACCGCTACAAACTCGAATGGCTGGCGGCGCTGACGTCCTGGCTGAGCAAGGAAGTGGCGCAACATCCGTCACTGGCACTGCTTGGCGATTTCAACATCGCGCCCGAAGACCGCGATGTGCATGACCCGGCGGCCTGGGCCGGCAAGGTGTTATGCAGCGCGCCCGAGCGTAGCGCTTTCGATCAACTGATTGGCCTCGGTCTGCAGGACACCTTCCGGCTGTTCGAACAGCCGGAAAGATCATTTACCTGGTGGGATTACCGGATGCAGGCGTTCCGTCGAAAAATGGGCATGCGCATCGACCACATCCTCGCCTCCGGCGCGCTCGCCGGCACCTGCAAATCCTGCGCCATCGACAGCGAACCGCGGCGCCACGAACGCCCGTCGGACCACGCACCGGTCATCGCTGAGTTCGCCTGACCCGGAATACCTGGCGACGGCCCGGGACTCAACCGCGCATCGTGACAAACTCTTCCGCGGTGGTGGGATGGATGCCGATGGTGGCGTCGAACTGCGCCTTGGTGGCGCCGCAATTCAATGCCACGGCAAGGCCTTGGATAATCTCACCGGCTTCGGCGCCGACCATATGCGCGCCCAGCACGCGCCCCGTATCCCGGGCCACGACCAGTTTCATGAATACCCGCTCCGTTGATCCGGACAATGTTGCTTTCAAGGGACGAAAACGGGTGCGATAAACATCCACCGCGCCGTGGCGCTCCCGCGCCCCGGCTTCGGTCATGCCGACGGTGCCGATATGCGGATGGCTGAACACTGCCGTGGCAATGTTGCTGTAATCGAGCACGGCAGGATCATTCTTGAACAGGGTCCGCGCCAGCGCCATGCCTTCGGCAATCGCCACCGGCGTCAGCTGCACACGATCAATCACATCACCGATAGCATGTATGGATGGCACCGAGGTCACGTAATAATCGTTGACCAGTACCGCGCCGTTTTTCGCCAGTTTAACGCCGACTTCCGCCAGTCCCAGTCCGGCGACGCTTGGCCGTCTCCCGGTGGCAAACATCACCAGATCAGTCTCTATGCTCCGTCCCGAGTCGAGCATCAGCCGCAAATTTTCACCATCGCGTACCAGGCCGACCGGTGCTTCCTTGAGTGCCAGCGTAACGCCATGTGCCGCCAGCTCCTCGGCCAGCACCTTGCCCAGATCATCATCAAAACCGCGCAACAGCCGTTCGCCACGATGCAGCAGCGTTGTTTCCACACCCAGGCCATTGAATATCGATGCGAACTCGACCGCGATATAACCGCCACCGACCAGCACCACACGGCGCGGCAGCGCATCAAGATGAAAAGCCTGATCGGAGGTAATGCCCAGCTCGGCGCCAGGGATGTCGGGCTTTACGGCATGACCACCGGTGGCGATCAGCAGATGCGCTGCGGTCAACACTCGATCGCCGATGGCCACGGTATGCGCATCGACGACGCGGGCATGTCCGGCGATAACCTCAACTCCGGCATCCTGCAGCACCTTGGCATAAACGCCGTTGAGTCGGGCGATTTCGCGATCCTTGTTGGCGAGCAGGGTATTCCAGTCGAACTGCGCGCCGGCGAGCGACCAGCCGAAACCGCGGGCATCGGCAAAGTCGGATGCGGCATGCGCCGCGTAGGAAAACAGTTTTTTCGGAATGCAACCGACATTGACGCAGGTGCCGCCCAGCGCGCCGGCCTCCACCAATGCCACCCGGGCGCCGTGTGTGGCGGACATGCGGCTGGCGCGCACGCCGCCGGATCCGCCGCCAATGGTGATCAGATCGTAGTCGTATTGCGTCATGGCCGATGGCCTCCCGGGGAAACTCTGCGGGGGATACTACTCTGATTGCTGGGCTGCTCCGCCGTCGTGATCTTCGGCGGCTGGACTGCTTTGCCGTTGTGAACTTCGGCGGCTGGGCTGCTTTGCCGTCGTGATCTTCGACGGCTAGACTTCCTCGCCGCGGCCAGATTCTATTTTCAATTCCTGAATCTTGCGTGTCAGCGTGTTGCGGCCAAGGCCGAGTAATTGCGCAGCTTCGATGCGCCGCCCGCCGGTTTGTGCCAGCGCCTTGAGAATCAGCACTTTTTCAAACTGGTGGGTCAGCTCTTCCATGATGCCGGTCTCGCCGCGATGCAGCCGCAGCTCGGCTTCGCGCCCCAACGCCGTCACCCAGTCTTCTGCGCCAGCCACCGCGGATTGCGCGCGCATCTCCGGCGGCAGATCCTTGACTTCGATGGTCGCCGCGGGCGCCATCACCGTCAGCCAGTGACACAGGTTTTCCAGTTGCCGCACATTGCCCGGCAGGTCCTGCACGGCGATGTACTTGAGCGTGGCCTCGGCCAGACGCTTCGATTCGACGCCAAGGTCGCGCGCGCTTTTCTGCAGGAAATATTTCGCCAGCAGCGGGATATCCTCGCGCCGCTCGCGCAAGGCCGGCAGCCGCAGGCGGATCACGTTCAGGCGGTGAAACAGATCTTCGCGGAACAATCCCTGCTTGACCCTCGTTTCCAGGTCCTGGTGGGTCGCCGCGATGACGCGCACATTGGCCTTCATTGGCTGATGTCCGCCGACGCGGTAAAAATTGCCGTCAGAGAGCACCCGCAGCAGCCGGGTCTGCAGCTCCTGCGGCATGTCGCCGATTTCGTCGAGAAACAGCGTGCCGCCCTCGGCCTGTTCGAAACGCCCGCGGCGCATGTTCTGCGCGCCGGTAAACGCACCGCGCTCGTGACCGAACAATTCCGACTCCAGCAGTTCCTTGGGTATCGCCGCAGTGTTGATGGCGATGAAAGGCCTTCCGGCGCGCGGGCTGTGGCGGTGCAGCGCACTCGCCACCAGTTCCTTGCCGGTCCCCGACTCGCCGGTAATCATCACCGTGGCATGCGACTGCGACAGCCGGCCGATGGCGCGGAACACCTCCTGCATCGCCGGCGCCTGGCCGAGTATTTCCGGCACCGCCTCGCTGACTTCGCCCGACGTATCCTGGCGCACGCTTTCGTCCATCGCGCGGCGGATCAACTCGACGGCATGATCGACGTCGAAAGGTTTGGGCAAATATTCGTAGGCCCCGCCCTGGAACGCCGTCACTGCGCTTTCCAGGTCGGAATAGGCGGTCATGATGATCACCGGCAGCGAGGGGTGGCGCAATTTGGCCTGCTGCAGCAGTTCCAGGCCGGATTCACCCGGCATGCGGATATCGCTGACCACAACCTGCGGGGTTTCGTCCTCCAGCGCCGCCAGCGCTTCGCGTGCCGAAGCAAAGGCCTTGAATGCGATGTTCTCGCGGGTCAGGGCTTTTTCGAACACCCAGCGTATCGAACGGTCGTCGTCAATAATCCAGACTGGTTTCATGTGGTTTCGCAATCATAAATGTGGTGACTGGACAGGGGCATTAACGCTCCGCGACCCGCGCGGGTCATCCTGCACCGGAAGCAGCAATGTGAAACAGGTTTTGCCGGGCGTGCTTTCGAAAGTGATCGCGCCGTGATGCTGGGTGACAAAATTGTGGGCGATCGTCAGGCCGAGGCCGCTGCCGCCTTCACGGCCGGAAAACAGCGGCTGGAACACGCGTGCGCGCATGTCTTCGGGAATGCCGGGACCGTTGTCGCTGATCTCAACCTGCACCGCGTGGCGGAAACGGCGGCGCGCCAGAGTGACCTGGCGCGCAATCCGCGTTTTCAGCTTTATCTCGCCGCTTTCGTTGCCGCCATCCTTGGCGACGCTTTTGATCGCCTGCGCGGCGTTGCGCGTGATGTTGAGTACGACCTGTATCAGTTGCTCGCGGTCGCCGATGAGGACGGGCATGCTGGTGTCGTAGTCGCGGCGCACGATGATGCCAGGAAATTCGGCGAGGATCACGCTGCGCACGCGTTCCAGCACTTCATGGATGTTCACCGGCCCCGGCAGCGGCAGCCGGTGCGGTGTCAGCAGGCGGTCCATCAAGGACTGCAGCCGGTCGGATTCCTTGATGATCACCTGCGTGTATTCGTGCAGTGCCGGTCGCTCGAGTTCGCGGTCGAGGAGTTGCGCCGCGCCGCGGATGCCGCCCAGCGGATTCTTGATTTCATGCGCCAGATTGCGGATCAGGTCGCGGTGCGCCTGGCTTTGCTCGAGCAGTCTTGCCTCGCGCTCGACGCGCAACTGCTGGTCGATCTGGCGGAATTCGAGCAGAGTGCCGCTGGCCGCAGGGCCACGGTCCGTGGGACTCACCGTGCAGGCCAGGTTCAGCCGCAGGCGGCCATTGACCGCAAACTCAAGCTCATGCTCGGTATAGCTGCAGTTGTTGGCATGGGCATAGCTGATCGCGACAGCAAGGACGGCGTTGTCGCCAAACAGCCGCTCGAGGGTCAGCCCGGCGACATTGGTGTTCGATGCCTCGAAAAGATTTTCCGCAGCAGGGTTCATGTAGAGAATGGCTTGTTTGTCATCGACCACCACCACTGCGGTCGCGAGCAGATCAAGCCCGTTCAGCGCCGCGGTGCTCATGGCATCGGTTCAAGCTGTGCTGGAGCAAAAAACACGCCAGCGCGCCCATGCCGGCATTCGGTCGTAACTACGGGGGGGAAACACCGCACAGGGGCGGCATTTGCGCAGCGGAGGCGTGTCGCCGGGCCGGCTAACGCAGCGTGGATATTTCCTTGCGCAGGTTGACGATGTTGTTCTCGTGCAATGTCACCCTCTTCTTGAACGGCTCGAGACGCTCGAGGACCCGCTGGTAATTGCGCTCGCTGCCGAGGCGGGTGGCCTCCTGCTCGGCAAGGTCTTTTTTCGCCTGGTCGAGCAGTTTCTGCTCGTTGGCCAGCTCCTGTTCGAGGATTCTGCGCCGCTCGCCATCGCGCTGCTGCTGTGTCGGCGCATCGACCTTGGGGAAGTTGGCCGGGGCAACCTGCGGTTTGGCGGCGCCCTTGGCTGGAGGCTTGGGCGCAGGAACGCTCGACACCGGCGGCAGGTTCATCGGTTTGCAGCCGGCCGCTTCCGCCTTGACGTTGGTAAAGCGCTTGTTGCCGCTGCTGTCGACGCACTCCCAGATATCGGCCCGGACCAGGCCCGAAAATCCCAGCAACAACAGTGTCACTGTGAACAACTGCGTGAACAAACGCATGGGTAGCCCCGGTTAATCCCGCCCGAAGGCTGGCATTTCTCCCAACGGGAACAACATCCGTGTGGTTGACTTGCAGCATGAGCAATGAAGGGCTAAGTCTATGTCAGTAAAGAAAAAATCGCAATTACGCCAGGGAAACAAAAAGGCGGGCACCCGCCCGCCCTTTTGCCGAAGCACATGCGATCAGAGGCTGTAATACAGCTGGAACTCAAGCGGATGCGTGGTCATGCGGAAGGCAGTGACCTCCTCCATTTTCAACGCGATGTAAGCGTCGATCATTTCATTGGAGAACACGCCGCCACGGGTCAGGAACTCGCGATCCTTGTCGAGCGTTTCCAGCGCCTGGTCGAGCGAGGAACACACATTCGGCACTTTCTTCGCTTCTTCCGGCGGCAGATCGTACAGATTCTTGTCAATCGCATCGCCCGGGTGAATCTTGTTCTGGATGCCGTCGAGACCAGCCATCATCATCGCGGTGAATGCCAGGTACGGATTCGCGGTCGGGTCCGGGAAACGGACTTCGATGCGGCGCGCTTTCGGGCTGGCAACGTGCGGAATGCGGATTGATGCCGAACGGTTCTTCGCGGAGTAGGCGAGGTTGATCGGCGCTTCAAAACCCGGAACCAGCCGTTTGTAGGAGTTGGTGCCCGGGTTGGTGATCGCGTTCAGCGCACGGGCATGTTTGATGATGCCACCGATGTAGAACAGCGCGAGCTCTGACAGTCCGGCATAACCGTTGCCGCTGAACAGGTTCTGGCCGCCTTTCCACAGTGACTGATGCACATGCATGCCCGAACCGTTGTCGCCGACGATCGGTTTCGGCATGAAGGTTGCCGTCTTGCCGTAGGAATGCGCGACATTGTGCACGGTGTACTTGAGGATCTGGTTCCAGTCGGCGCGTTTGACCAGGCTGCTGAACAGGGTGCCGATTTCGCACTGGCCGGCTGCCGCCACTTCATGGTGATGCACTTCGACCGGGACGCCCTGCTCTTCGAGTGCCAGGCACATCGCGGAGCGGATGTCCTGCAGTTGATCCACCGGCGGCACCGGGAAATAACCGCCCTTGATCGCGGGACGGTGGCCCATGTTGCCGCCTTCCATGTCTTCACCAGAAGACCACGGCGCTTCGGAGCTTTTGACTTTGACCATTGAGCCCGACATATCGACGCTCCAGGTCACCGAATCAAAAATGAAAAACTCGGGTTCCGGGCCGAAGTAGGCGGTGTCACCGATACCGGACGATTTGAGATAAGCCTCGCCGCGCTTGGCAATCGAGCGTGGATCGCGGTCGTAACCCTTGCCGTCCGAGGGTTCGACCACGTCGCAGGTCAGATTCAGCGTGGCTTCGTCGGTAAACGGGTCCATGCGCATGCTGCCCGGATCCGGCATCAGCAGCATGTCCGAGGCCTCAATGCCCTTCCAGCCGGCAATCGACGAACCGTCAAAAGCATGGCCGTCGGTGAACTTGTCTTCGCCGAACATCTTGGTCGGCACGGACACATGCTGTTCCTTGCCGCGGGTGTCGGTAAATCGCAGGTCAACGAATTTGACTTCGTTGTCCTTGAGCATCTTCATGACATCGGTAGCGCTTCCCATCTAACTCTCCTAACGATTACTAATGATTAAAGGGGGATTCGGGATTTAATTTGTTCCGGCGACCCTATTCAGCAGGATGTGTACCAAGGCGGTGCATCACTATCCATTTGAATAAGAATGGAATTTTATCCAGGAACTCCCAAAGAATGCACCAATACTGTGCGTCAATCCCTGCCACGCCCCATTATAGGGCATGCATCGACCTTGTGCACCCGGTTAGAATGCCCGGCCCTGCATCCCGAATGGCCAATACCATGAGCGACACCAACGCTACCGATCCAATTCTCGCCGCAGCACGCGATCGCGCCCGACAAATGGGCCTGCCGTACAGCGGCGCCTTATTGCCGCAGGAAGCCTGGCAACTGTGGAAATCCACCCCCGGCGCGCAGCTGGTGGATGTGCGCACCCGCGCCGAGTGGGACTGGGTCGGGCGCATCCCCGGTGCGGTCGAAATCGAAATGCTGTCCTATCCCGGCAACCGCCCGAACCCGGCATTCGTGCAGGAGCTGCAGCAAAAAGTCGTGGCGGAAGCGCCGGTGCTGTTCATCTGCCGCAGCGGCGGCCGCTCGCACAATGCTGCAATGCTCGCGATGCAGGCCGGCTACGCCGACTGTTACAACGTGCTCGAAGGTTTTGAAGGCGACCGCGATGCGCAGGGCCACCGCAACAAGGTTGGCGGCTGGCGCGCAGCTGGATTGCCCTGGATGCAGGGCTAAACAGCGGGCAGATTATTCGCCACGCCAGACCACACCGTAGAGATCGTGGCGGCGGTCGCGCAGATTGCGCACCGTACCGTTGTTGCGCGCGGTGACCAGCGTATCCGGCCGCAGATCGGCGATGGCAACGGTTTCGACATTCGGCGTGGTATCTGCCGCAATGCCATCGCGCGCGAACGGAAAATCGCAGGGGGTCAGCACGCAGCTCTGCGCATACTGGATATCCATGTTGGATACATTAGGCAGATTGCCCACGTTGCCCGACATCACCACGTAGATCTGGTTTTCGACAGCACGGGCATGGCAGCAATAGCGCACCCGCAAATAGCTCTGGCGTTCATCGGTGCAGAAGGGCACGAACAGGATGTGTATGCCCTGATCCGTAAGATGCCGCACCAGCTCTGGAAACTCCGAGTCGTAACACACCAGCACCCCGATCGGCCCGCAATCGGTTTGAATCGCCGCAACCTTGTTGCCGCCCTCGATGTTCCACCAGGCGACTTCGTTGGGCGTTGGGTGAATTTTGGGCTGCTCATGAATGCTGCCATCGCGCAGGAACACATAGGAAATGTTCTCGACCCTTCCGCTGGCCATCCGCGTCGGGTGCGAACCACCGATGATATTGATGTTGTGGCGCAGCGCCATGTCGCGCATGGCTTCGCGAAAACGCGGCGTGTACTCGGTCAGCGCAGCAATCGCCTCTGCCGGTGGCATTTCACGGTTCTCGATGGAAAGCAGCTGCAGCGTGAACAATTCCGGAAATACCACGAAGTCGCCGTTATACGCAGCAACAACATCGACGAAATACTCGACAAACTTGATGAATTCCTCGAAGGAATGCACGCGTCGCAGCATGTACTGGACGGTACCAACGCGCACTGAATCGGCAAGACGGCCACCGGAATATTTTGGCCTGGAGGACTTGGCATCCTCCGCCACCTTGGGATTACGCCAGACCAGATGCACGCCGTAACCCAGTGACTGCTGGTCGTTGGCGATGTAATCCGGAATTACGCCTATGATTTCGAAGCGGTTGCGCAACTGGAATGACAGCACCGGGTCGCGCTGCCGCTTTTCCTGTACTTCTTTCACGTAATTTTCCGCACTACCGAAGCGTTTGATCCGGCGCGCCAGTGTCGGCAGGCGGCCGATGAAGACGATGCCCTTCAACTTGCGGGCTTCACAGAGTTTCTTGCGCTGGTTGTAGAGCCGTTGGCCGAGGTGATAGCCGCGGTAATCCGGATCCACGCAGACTTCCATGCCATACAGCCAGTCCCCCGCCGGATCATGGCGTGTCGCATAACCATTGCCGGTAATTTCAACCCAGCTGTGCGGCTTCAGTGCAATTTCGCCGCGCGTAATGAAGGTCGCGCAGTATCCGACCACCTTGTCGTCAACATTGACGACGAACTGGCCTTCAGGAAAATTGTTGATCTGTCCGGTAATCGCACCGGAAGAATAGCCTTTCATGCCGGCTTCGGCATAAACCCGTGCACTCAAAGCGCAGATCGCCGGCACATCGGACAGTACAGCGTTGCGGATATGCAGCCGGGTTTTCGGATCGGCTAATGCTGATTTTTCAGAAGATTCTTTATTCATGGTAACCCCCTGTCAATTCTACTCCGTCAAATGAGGGAAGTTCCGCCCCTGACGAGAGACCAACAATTACCAGCTGATGATGCCGGTATAAGCGCTGATCAGTATGAACAGGCCAAAAATAATGCGGTACCAGGCAAACACCCGGAAATCGTGGGATGCAACATAGCGCATCAGCCATCGTATGCAGACGAAAGCCGAAACAAAGGCTGTCACAGTGCCGATGCCGAACAAGCCGATATCATCGACGGACAGAAGTGCGCGGTTTTTATAAAGATCGTAGGCGCCAGCCGCCATCAATGTCGGCACAGCGAGAAAAAATGAAAATTCGGTTGCCGCGCGGCGAGAGAGCCCAAAAAGCATCCCGCCGATGATGGTGGCTCCGGAACGCGACACGCCGGGAATCAGCGCCGTCGCCTGCGCAAACCCGACCTTCAGCGCATCGCGCCAGGTCATGCGGTCGACATCGTCGATACGCACCGGGCGCTCGCGCCGCTCCACCCACAGGATCACGAAACCGCCGAGGATCAGCGCCACGGCCACCGGCACTGCGTGAAACAGGTGGGCCTTGATGACAGAACCCACTGCCAGCCCGATGATCGCCGCGGGCATGAAGGCGGCGATCAGGTTCAGCACGAAGCCCTGCGCCGTCGCATCCACCGCCAGGCCACGCAACACACCGAGGAAACGCGCACGGAATTCCCAGCACACCGCCAGCATCGCGCCGGTCTGAATCACCAGTTCGAAGACCTTGCCTTTTTCGTCATTGAACCCGAGCAGGCTGCCGGCGATGATCAGATGGCCGGTGCTCGAGATGGGCAGAAATTCCGTCAGACCTTCGACGACGCCCATGAGCAGGGCTTTAAGGGCGAGCGTGGGATCCATAGCGGTATTTTACTTTGGTAACTGGTGACTGGTGACTGGTGATTGGCGTGGATTGGCCAGTCCCGGTTTTACCAGTCACCAGTTACCAATCACCAGTCACTCGTATCTAAGCGCCTCGATCGGCAGCAGCCGCGACGCCTTGCGCGCCGGATAAAAGCCAAAAAAAATGCCGATCGCCCCGGCAAAACCCACGGCCAGCGCCACCGGCTCGATGCCGAGCTGGATCGGCCAGCCGACAAACTGGCCGATCGCCAGCGAACCGCCGACGCCCAGCGCGATGCCGAGCAAGCCGCCGATCAGCGCCAGCGTAATCGCCTCCACCAGGAACTGGGTCAGGATGTCGCGGCCGCGCGCGCCCACCGCCATCCGCAGGCCGATTTCCCGCGTGCGTTCAGTCACCGACACCAGCATGATGTTCATGATGCCGATGCCGCCGACCAGCAGCGACACCGACGCCACGGCCGCGAGCAGCAGACCCATGATCTTGCTCGATTCTTCGCGCGCACTGAGCACCTCAGACAGGTTGCGCAGCGTGAAGTCATCCTCGCGGTCCTGCTGGATGCGATGGCGCTGGCGCAGCAGTTCGCGGATCTGCCCCTCGGCCTCCTTCATGTCCTCGTCGTCGCGAATCTTGATCGACACCGAACCCACGGTGCGCTGCCGGCCGGCGCCCTGGCCGAGCACACGGTTGCGCGCAGTCGAGATCGGCATCAGGATTACATCGTCCTGGTCCTGGCCCATCAGGCTTTGCCCTTTTTTATCCAGTGTGCCGATGACGGTGAACGGCACCTTGCGGATGCGGACGACCTGCCCGACCGGATCAGTGTCGCCGAACAGGTTGCGCGCCACGGTATCCCCGAGCAGCGCCACTTTGGCGGACCCTGCGACGTCGGCCGCATCAAAACCCTTGCCCTGTGCGATCACCCAGTTGCGCGCCTCGAAATATTCCGGGGTCACGCCGTAGAACACGGTCGACCAGTTGCCGGAGCCGCCCACCACCTGGCCGGTACCGCGGAGCGTCGGCGCGGAAGCCTGCACTGCCGGCACGTCGCGCTGGATCGCATAGCCGTCCTCCTCGGTCAGCGTGTTGCGCGAGCCGGCGCCCATGCGCACACCGCCGCTGGTACTGGAACCAGGCATCAGAATGATCAGATTGGTGCCCAGACCCTTGATCTGCTCCTCAATGCGCGACTGCGCGCCGGAGCCGACGGCAATCATGGTGATCACGGCGGCAACGCCGATAATGATGCCGAGCATGGTCAGCGCGCTGCGCAGCTTGTTGATGCGCAGCGCGCGCAGGGCGATGCGGATGCTCGCCAGAATATTCATGCCCGCACCTCGTTCTGCAATTGCTCCGCGCGCCGCTCCACCGCCAGCGCCGCGGCGTCCCTCGGTTGTTCAACCACATGATCCTCGACAACACGGCCGTCGCGGAAGGTGATCACGCGTTTGGCGAATTCGGCAATGTCGTGCTCGTGAGTCACCAGCACCACCGTCATGCCCTGCGCATTCAGTTGCTGCAGCAACGCCATCACTTCGCAGCTGGTCTGCGTGTCCAGCGCGCCGGTGGGTTCGTCAGCAAGGATCAGCACCGGATTGTTGACCAACGCGCGCGCGATCGCCACGCGCTGCTGCTGCCCCCCCGACAACTGCGCCGGGTGATGATGGCCGCGATCAGCGAGACCCACCTCGGCAAGACGCAATGTTGCACGACGATTGCGCTCGTCGCCGGTAACACCGCAATACAGCAGCGGCAGCGCGATGTTTTCCAGCGCCGAGGTGCGCGGCAGCAGGTTGAAACTCTGGAACACAAAACCGATACGCTGGTTGCGGATCGCCGCCAGCGCGTCGCCGTCGAGGCCGGACACGCGATCGCCGGCGAGCAGATATTCGCCGCTGGACGGCGTATCCAGGCAGCCGAGCAGGTTCATGAACGTGGATTTGCCGGAACCGGAAGGCCCCATCACCGCAACGAATTCACCGGCACTGATGTCCACCGACACGCCGCGCAGGGCATGCACGGTAAAGCCGCCGAGTGCATACGACTTGGCCAGCTCGCGGGTGGTAATTAGCGGCGTCGACACGGCAGCGTCAATCCATCAGCGCCAGAAAATTACTATAATCAATTGTTTTTATTAACATTTATTCCGGGTCCGGATCAAAATCAGAAAACGTTAACCGCCGATGAACGCGGATTACTGCCGATAACATCAAATCAATGCAGGCCAGGTTTTTAACGAAAAATTTAGAACGCCTCCAGTGTGTTTTGTTAACCGGGTTGATCTGCGCGCCCCTCAAGGGGGTATTGAAAAGAATTCATCGGCAGTTAAATTGGATTTGGACTTGGCCTTTTCGTTGCCGCTCTTAAAAACCGAAACGCGGTGCAGCACCCTTGGTTTCACCCTTCGCCGCGCCCGTGCTGCCGCCAATGATCACCGCGTCGCCTTCCTTCAATTCGCTGCCGAGCAGTTCGGTGAACGAACCGTCGCTGATGCCGAGCCGCACATTGACCGACTTCGGCGCGCGCGTGGCGTCCGGCACCCATACCGTGCCGCGCGTGGTCACTACGCCGCGCTGTTCAGCCGCCAGTTCCTCGTAACGCTTGCGTTGCTCGTCGTTGAGGATCGCCGCAATCTCGGTACGCGACTGCACGCGCAGCCGGCCCGCCTCTTTTTTGCGCTGCGCCGGATCATCGGCGCTGAGTGCCGCAATCTTTTCAGCAGTGGCCTTTTGTATCGCCTCGAGTTTGGCCTGCTGCTCAGGGCTCAAGCCCAGTTCCCGGGTCAGTCGCTCACGGGTAACCTGCGCCTGCCCGCCAGCGCCGGGGGCTGCGCCCTCGCCTGCGGCACCCTTTTGCGCCGCATCTTTCCCGCCCTTTGCCGGCAGCGCCGCCCCTGGCGGCCGGTAGCGCAATGCGGCATTGGGCAACCGCAGCACCTGATCGCGATTGGCGACGGTGATGCGCACATTGGTGGTCATGCCCGGCAACAGCGTCAGGTCGGGATTGGGCGCGGAAATGATCGCCACATAAGTCACCACGTTCTGCACCACCAGCGCGGCCTTGCGCACCTGGGTGATTTTGCCGCGGAAGGTGCGGCCCGGGAATGAATCAACGGTAAACGTCGCGTCCTGGCCGATGGCAACACGGCCGATTTCCGACTCATCAATCGAAGCCTCGACCTGCATGTCGGTCAGATTGCGCGCGATCAGGAACAGCGTCGGCGCCTGCAAGCTGACGGCAACCGTCTGGCCGGCATCGACACTGCGCGAAATGACAATGCCGTCCACCGGCGCACGGATGGTCGTGCGCTCGAGATCGACTCTGGCCTGCGCCAGTTGCGATTCGCGCTGCTTGACCAGGGCTTCGCCGTTACGGATTTGCGCGTCACCGACGGCGCGCTGCGCCTGCGCGGTTTTGACCTGTTCGCTCGCAATGGCCACCACCGACTGCGATGTTTCCAAAGCGGCCTGCGACACAAAACCCTTTTCGACCAGCATCTGATTGCGCTTGTACCCGCGCCCGGCCTCGGCCATGGCGACCTGGGCGCGCGACACTTCAGCCTGCAACGCCGCCACATTGGCGCGCTGCGTCAGCACCGTGGCGCGGCTCGCCTCAAGATCGGACATTGCCTGATTAACGCGCAGCGCGAAGGACTCGGGGTCAATGCGGGCGATGACGTCGCCCTTTTTCACCACCGAGTTGTAGTCGACGAAAATTTCCTTGACCTGTCCGGACACCTGCGAACCGACCTGCACCGACACCACCGGATTCAATGTGCCCGTCGCCGAAACTGCGGCCACCAGATTGCCGCGCTCGATATTGGCCACCCGGAATGCCGCCTGTGCCGGCGTGCCGCCAAAATACCAATACGCGGCGCCGGCAATGCCCAGCGCCACAGCGACCCCTGCGAGCAGTGTTATTTTTTTATTCAAGATTTACTCAGCGAAAACAGAAAAGGGTAACCGCAGATGAACGCCGATGAACGCCGATAAAATCAAAAAAATTGGGGGAAAACCATATGAAATCAATGCAAGCCATGGCTTTGATAAATTTTTTGACGCCTTCAGTACGCTTTGTTGTACCGGGTTGATCGGCGTTGATCGGCGTTCATCTGCGGTTTAATAAGATTTGGTCTTTCGTCAGTCGCCGAAGAAGGCTCTGGCTACGATCCGGCAAACCGGCGTAACGGGAAATCAGTAACTGTCGCGCGACGCCGGCGGTGGCGCCAGTTCACGCACGGCATCGCGGACCGCGCGTTCCACAAACTGGGTCAGGACCATGCCGGCAATCAGGCCGCGCACCTGCAGTTCACTGCCGGCGGCCTGCAGTCGTTTGCCCAGGGCTTCCGGAAAAGGCGGCGGCTGCCGGCCCTCGGCGGTCGCAGCCATCGAAGCGCGCAAATGGGCGAACAGCAGACTGACGTCGTTCTCGCTCACCAGTCCGCCCAGCAACAAGCGCAGTTCGGGCGGCACGGCCGCACGTGCCGGCGGCACCGGCTCCGCAGCCTGCACCGTCGCGGCCAATGTCGTGCCCAGCATCAGAATCAACAATGTACGTTGCAGCATGGTCACCTCACTGTGGATTGCGCCTGTACCCTGTTTAACGCCGCCGGGTACGGCCGGTGTACCGGCGCGTCGCAGCGGCGGCACTCAGGCCTTGCGGTAAATCTCGGCGCCCTGCTCGACAAACTCCTGCGCCTTGTCCTGCATGCCCTTTTGCAGCGCATCCTTCTCGGCCACCCCCTGCGCTGCGGCATATTCGCGCACGTCCTGGGTGATTTTCATCGAGCAGAAATGCGGCCCGCACATCGAGCAGAAATGGGCGAGTTTGGCACCGTGCTGCGGCAGCGTTTCGTCGTGAAACTCGCGCGCCTTGTCCGGATCGAGGCCGAGGTTGAACTGGTCGTCCCAGCGGAATTCAAAACGTGCCTTCGACAACGCGTTGTCGCGGATCTGCGCGCCCGGATGCCCCTTGCCGAGATCGGCGGCATGCGCCGCGATTTTGTACGCCATGATGCCGTCCTTGACGTCTTCCTTGTCGGGCAGGCCCAGATGCTCCTTCGGCGTCACGTAACACAGCATCGCCGTGCCGTACCAGCCGATCATCGCAGCACCAATCGCCGAAGTGATGTGGTCGTACCCCGGCGCAATGTCGGTGGTCAGCGGTCCCAGCGTATAGAACGGCGCTTCGTCACAGTATTTAAGCTGCAGTTCCATGTTCTCCTTGATCATGTGCATCGGCACGTGCCCCGGACCCTCGATCATCACCTGCACGTCGTGCTGCCACGCGACTTTGGTGAGTTCGCCCAGCGTCTTCAGTTCGGCCAGTTGCGCCTCATCGTTGGCGTCGTAAATCGACCCCGGGCGCAATCCGTCACCCAGTGAAAATGAGACATCGTACTGCTTCAGCAGTTCACAAATGTCCTCGAAGTGGGTGTAGAGGAAACTCTCCTTGTGGTGCGCCAGGCACCATTTGGCCATGATCGAACCGCCGCGCGACACGATGCCGGTCATGCGTTTCGCGGTCATGGGGATGTACGGCAGGCGCACGCCGGCATGGACGGTGAAGTAATCCACGCCCTGCTCGCATTGCTCGACCAGCGTGTCGCGGTAGATTTCCCAGGTCAGCTCCTCGGCCTTGCCGTCGACCTTCTCCAGCGCCTGGTAAATCGGCACCGTACCGATCGGCACCGGCGAATTGCGGATGATCCACTCGCGGGTCTCGTGGATGTGCTGGCCGGTGGACAAATCCATCACCGTGTCGCCGCCCCAGCGGATCGACCAGGTCATTTTTTCGACTTCTTCCTGGATGCCGGAAGAAATCGCCGAATTGCCGATGTTGGCGTTGATTTTCACCAGGAAATTGCGGCCGATGATCATCGGCTCGATTTCCGGATGGTTGATGTTGAGCGGGATAATGGCGCGGCCGCGGGCCACTTCATCGCGGACGAATTCAGGCGTGATGATTTTCGGGATCGAAGCACCGAAATGCTCACCGGGATGCTGGCGCGTGAGCAGTTCGCTCAAGCCTTCACGCCGCTGGTTCTCGCGGATCGCGATGTATTCCATTTCCGGGGTGATCAGGCCTTTGCGCGCGTAATGCATCTGCGACACGTTCATGCCGGCTTTGGCGCGACGCGGCTGGCGACCGAGATTGAAACGCAGGCTGGCGAGCTTCGGATCCTCCAGCCGCTCACGGCCATAACGCGAAGTCGGGCCGGTCAGCGCTTCGGTGTCACCGCGCGCCTCGATCCACGACTGGCGCAGCGGCTCGAGCCCGGAGCGAATGTCGATTTTCACTGCCGGATCGGTGTACGGGCCCGAGGTGTCGTAGACGAGGATGGCGGGATTTTTCTCCGCGCCCATCGATGCGGGGGTGTCCGACTGGGTGATTTCGCGCATCGGCACACGCACACCGGTTTGCGTGCCTTCGATGTAGACCTTGCGCGAATTGGGCAGGGGTTTGACCGCGCTGGCATCGACCTGGGCCGTGGCGTTGAGGAATTTGGGATTGGCATTCATGGCGCGCTCCGTGTGTAAGTACCGTGGTAAATACCGTGGTAGTGGTAAGTAAGCATGGTAGATAAGCGGCGGAGGAAGGGCGATAAAGAGGCGATAAAAAGAGAAGATCGCCCTTCGCCACGCTCCCTACGACGGCATTACCCGTATCAGGTTATGAGGGTTTGTCTCACCCTGCAGCCGTAGTGCGTAAACACCGGCTGCAAGGACCCCTACGTGTGGTGTTTACGCTAATGGAAATATGGGATAATTGCAAGCAACAAGCGGCGCTGTTTCCGGTGCATGTTTCAGGTACAAATTCCGCTTGGGAGTTCTCGCTGAAATCCCGTTGAAATCCCGTTGAAATCCCGTTTAAATTCCGCTGAATCCTCGATTAAATCCCGTTTAAATCCCGCTGAATCCCTCCTTTCCGACAAGCAGTTATCGCTCATGAACGCTCTTGCCAATTCGACGCCGCGCATGGATATCGAACACGCCCGTTTCAACATGGTTGAACAGCAGATCCGGCCCTGGGATGTGCTGGATCCGGTGGTGCTTGATCTGCTGATGCGTCTGCATCGCGAAGATTTCGTGCCGGAACAGCATCGCGCACTGGCCTTTGCCGACCTGGAAATTCCGCTCGGCCACGGCGAATGCATGCTTTCACCCAAACTTGAAGCGCGCATGCTGCAGGGAGTCGGCGTACAGAGCGGCGATACCATCCTCGAAATCGGCACCGGCAGCGGCTACATGACGGCGCTGCTGGCCAGCCTCGGCCGCCATGTCTACAGCGTGGAAATCGTGCCCGAGTTCACACGCGGCGCCGCCGCACGCCTGGCCGCGCACAACATCAGCAACGTCACACTGGAAACCGGCGACGCCGCGCGCGGCTGGGACAAACACGGGCCGTACGACGTCATCGTGCTCACCGGCTCGGTGCCGGTGCTGCCCGAAAGTTTTCAGCAAAGCCTGAATCCCGGCGGCCGGCTGCTCGCCGTTGTCGGCGCCGCGCCGGCAATGCAGACGCAGCTGGTCACCCGCGCCAATGGCGGCGCCTGCCATTCGGTCACCCTGTTCGAAACCTGTACGGCGCCGTTAAAAAACGCGCTGCAACTGCAACGTTTCGTCTTTTAAGGCATCCAATCGCAATGCGCCGCGTATATTTCAATAGCGGATTTTTCGGCACCATCATTGCATGCACTTTGCTGACAGCCCAAGCCGTGGCCGCGGCCGATCTGCTGAACATCTACCGTCTGGCGCGGGATTCCGATCCGGTGTACGCCGCTGCCCGTGCCAGCTGGACTGCCGGCCAGGAAAAACTGCCGCAGGGCCGCGCCGGACTGCTGCCACAGGCCGATTTGTCGGCATCGACCCAGTACAACGACCGCGATCTGCGCTTCAGGAATCCGGCACTGCCCGGCAGCCAGGCGCAATACAATTCAAACTCGGTCTCGGTTTCGATCACCCAGCCGATTTACCGCAAACAGAATCTGGTGGCCTACGACCAGGGCAAGACCCAGGTCGCGCTGGCCGACGTGCAACTGGCCTCCGCTGCACAGAACCTGATCCTGCGCGCCGCGCAGGCCTATTTCGACGTGCTGCTCGCGCGCAACAATGTCGTGCTGGCGCAGGCGCAGAAAGCCGCCATCGGCCAGCAACTGGAACAGGCCAAACGCAATTTCGAAGTCGGCAATGCCACCATCACCGACACCCATGAAGCGCAGGCCCGATTCGATCTGGTGACTGCGCAGGAAATCGCGGCACGCAACGACCTCGAAGTAAAAAACCGCGCGCTGGAGCAGCTGATCGGCCGCGCTGCACCGGAAATCGCGAACCTCGGCAAAAATTTCGCGCCGCTGCCACCGGAACCGCGGTCGATGGAGCAATGGGTCGAACGGGCGCGCACCGCGGGGCTGCAGGTGCTGATCGCGCAGGAGAACCTCAATTTTTCCGCGCTGGATGTGCAGCGCAACCGCGGCGCGCATTACCCGACGCTGGATGCGTACGCAACACTCGGCGAATCGGCATCGGGTTCCGGCACCCAGGGCGGCTCCGGCACCGACACCTCGTCAAAAATCATCGGACTGCAACTGGCGATTCCGCTGTTTAAGGGTGGCATTGTCAATTCGCGGGTGCGGGAAGCGGTCGCCAACGAAATGAAGGCGCAGCAGGATCTGGAAAACGCGCGGCGCAGCGCCGAACTTGCCGCCCGCCAGGGCTATCTCGGTGTCACCAACGGCATTGCCCAGGTGCGCGCGCTGGAAGCGGCATTGGTATCGAACCAGAGTTCGCTCGACTCCACACGACTGGGCCAGGAAGTGGGCGTGCGCACGCAGGTCGATGTGCTCAATGCGCAGCAACTGCTGTTCAGCGCACGCCGCGATCTGGCACAGGCCCGCTACAACTATATCCAGTCGTTATTGCAACTGAAGGCGGCCGCCGGCCAGCTCAATGAAGCCGACCTGCAGGCCATCAACGCCTGGCTGGAAAAGTAACCGGCCTGTTGTTGTCTGTTGTTTATAGTCCCGTAGTCCCGTAGGTCGGATGAGCCCGACAGGGCGTTATCCGACGCAGGGTGCGATGCGCAACCACAGAACGTCGGGTTACGCTGCGCTAACCCGACCTACGGGCTGTGTCTACGGGCGAAACCTCTCCTCAGCGGACACCTAAAATATCAATAAAAACAATAACTTATTGATATCCGGCCCCATAGTCCCGTAGTTCCCGCAGTCCCGTAGGTCGGATGAGCCCGACAGGGCGTTATCCGACGCAGGGTGTGATGCGCAACCACAGAACGTCGGGTTACGCTGCGCTAACCCGACCTACGAAATGCTTTCCTTGGGCTGGATCAAGGCCAGCACACGTTGCGTCGCACCGCGATGCGCGGCGGTAAATATCACTCCCGCCTCACCCATCCTCCGAGCACGCGCCGGATCTGCTGCCAGTTGCAGCGCCAAAGCCAGCGCTTCCGCAAGATCATCGACGCGCAATGCCGCACCGGCAGCAACCGCCGCCTCTGCCGCTTCCGCAAAGTTGTACGTTGACGGCCCGATGATCACCGGCCGCCCCAGCGCACAGGGCTCGATCAGGCTGTGCGCGCCATAAGGCAGGAAACTGCCGCCCATCAGCACCACGTCGCAGGCCGCGTAGTAGATGAACATCTCGCCCATGCTGTCGCCGAGCAGCACGGCAGTATCTGCAGCGATGGGATCAAGTGCGCTGCGCCGCTGCAAGTGCAGACCACGCGCCGCGATCAGCCCAGCCACCTCGTCAAAACGCTGCGGATGCCGCGGCACAATCACCAGCAAGGCATCACGTAAACCGGCGCGCTGCACGGCATCCAGCAACAAGGCTTCTTCACCCTCGCGCGTACTCGCCGCCAGCAATACCGGTCGCGTGCCAAGAGTCTGCCGCAGAGCTTTGCCCTGTTCGATCTGCTGCGCCGGCACCTCAAGATCAAATTTCAGGTTGCCGGTGACGCTGACCTGTTGCGCGCCCAGCGTCTGCAGGCGCGCAGCATCACCTTCCGACTGCGCCGCAATCGCACGAAAGCCGCGCATCGCCTCGCGCGCCAAGATGCCGGTGCGCTGATAACCGCGCAAGGACCGCTCCGACAAGCGGGCATTGACCAGATAAAGCGGGATGTCGCGACTTGCGGCAGCGTGGATCAGGTTGGGCCAGACTTCAGTTTCCATCAGCACACCGGCCGCTGGTTGAAAACGGTCGAGAAACCGTGCCACTGCGCCCGGATAGTCGTACGGCAGATAACAGCGCGTCACGCGATCGCCAAACAAGGCCATGCTGGTTGCACGCCCGGTCGGCGTCATGTGCGTCAGCAGAATGCGATGCTGCGGATAACGCTGCTGCAGCGCGCTGATCAGCGGTTCCGCGGCGCGGGTCTCACCGACTGACACCGCATGCACCCACAGCCACGGCCCGGGTGCAGAAGCATCATCATAAAAACCAAAACGTTCGCCGACATGCTGCAGATACTCGCGCTGGCGGCGCGCGCGCCACATGAGGCGCAACGCGATCAACGGCAACGCGAGGTAAATCAGCAGGGTGTAGAGGAAGCGCATTTTGGTGACTGGTAACTGGTAACTGGTAACTGGTAATTAGTGAATGGTAATTGGTATGGTCGTGCTAGTGCGGGTTTTACCAGTCACCATTCACTAGTCACCATTCATTAGTCACCATTTACCATTTCATCCATGTCAACAAAACCGGTCATTGATAAGGTCGTGCCAGTGCTGGTTTTACCATTTACCATTTACCATTTCGTCCACGGCCGCGATCACTTCGCCTACAGCCGGTGGAGAGCCGATACCACCAAGGTTCACGCCGCGCGCACAGGCATGGAGACCGGTCGCCGCCGGATCGGTCGCACAATAAATACCGACGGTAGCCACACCCAGCGCACCGGCGAGATGGGTCAATCCGGTATCGGTGCCGATGACCACGCGTGCCTGCGCCAGCAAGGCCGCCAGCGCAGCAAGATCCAGACGTTCGGGCACGACAGACTGCGGAATCTGCTGCGCCAGACACAGGCTGCGTTCGTGTTCCACTGCAGTACCCCAGGGCAACACGCTGCTGATGCCCTGCGTTGTCAGCATCTTGCCCAGTTCAATCCAGCGTTCTTCGGGCCACAGTTTTCGCTCGGCGCTGGTCGCATGCAGCAACACCGCATGCGGCCGGCCGGCATCCAGCCAGGCAAAAGTCTGCGCCGCAGCCGCGATGCCGTACTGCGCCGGCGCTGACAACGTGTACCCGAGGGACTGTGCCGCAAGTTGCCGGTTGCGCTCAACGGCATGCTGCCCCCAGGGCACGTGATGCGTATGGTCATAAAAAAACCCCAGCGGCTCACGCGAACTCTGCCGGTCCAGGCCGTGACTCACGCCGCGCGCCGCAGCGGCAATCCATGCGCTCTTTAACAAGCTCTGGGTATCGATCACGGCAGCGTAATCCTGAGCGCGCAATTCGCTGATGAAGCTGCGCATCTCGCCCCACACTGCAGGACGCCACAACGCGCGCCGCCAACGCCGAACGGCCACCGGCAGCACCTGTGACACGCGCGGATGCAAACGCGGAACCGCGGCAAAAGCCTCCTCAACCACCCAGGCCACGGTCACATCCGGCCGCGCCGCGGCAATATCCGCGACCACCGGCAGGTTGTGCACCACGTCGCCCAGCGAAGAGGTTTTGATCAGCAGGATGCGCCGCATTTGCGCGATATCTCTATGTTATTATTGAAAAATCCGGTCGCGTGCCGTGCAGGGTAGCACTGCTCGATGGAAAATCAAGATAATACCCGTTAGCCCCGGCCCATCAGTGACGCACCACAGCGGAGAACAAACCCTTGATTCTGGTAACCGGCGGCGCAGGTTTCATCGGCGCCAACTTCATCCTCGACTGGATCGCCGCTGAAGGTTCCCCCGTCCTCAATTTTGACAAACTGACTTACGCCGGCAATCCGGCGAATCTCGCGCCGCTCAAAGGCGACAGCCGTTATGTCTTTGCGCAGGGCGACATCTGCGACCGTGCTCTGGTCGCGAGCCTGCTGCAAAAACACCAGCCACAGGCCATCGTGCATTTCGCCGCCGAAAGTCATGTTGACCGCTCGATCCACGGCCCGGGTGAATTCGTGCAAACCAATGTCGTCGGCACCTTCAGCCTGCTCGAAGAGGTGCGCGCGTACTGGGGTACGCTGGCTGAACCCGCAAAAAGCCGCTTCCGTTTCCTGCATGTCTCGACCGACGAGGTGTACGGCTCGCTCGGCAGCACCGATCCCGCGTTCAGCGAAACCACTGCCTACGCGCCGAACAGTCCCTACGCCGCATCCAAAGCCGCCTCCGACCACCTGGTGCGCGCCTACCACCACACCTACGGCCTGCCGGTGATCACCACCAACTGCTCGAACAACTACGGCCCGCTGCAGTTCCCGGAAAAACTGATTCCGCTGATGATCCTCAACGCACTGAACGGCAAGCCGCTGCCGATATACGGCGATGGCAAAAACGTGCGCGACTGGCTGTATGTCGGCGACCATTGCTCGGGCATCCGCGCTGCACTGGCCAAGGGCCGGCTTGGCGAAACCTACAACATCGGCGGCAACAGCGAAAAAACCAATCTTGAAGTGGTGCATGCGGTGTGCGCGATTCTCGACGAATTGCATCCCGCCGGCGCACCACACAACAAACTGATTACCTATGTCAAAGATCGCCCGGGCCACGATCAGCGTTATGCGATCAACGCCGAAAAAATCCGCCGCGAACTCGGTTGGGAACCGCAGGAACGTTTTGAAAAAGGCCTGCGCAAAACCGTCGAATGGTACCTGTCACACCATGAATGGGTGGATGCTGTGCAGAGCGGGGAGTATCGAAAGTGGGTTGATACGCAATACGGGTGATTAAGTAATTAGGTAATTAGAGGCGTGATTAGGTGACGAGGTGGTTAAGTGATTAACCTGATCGGCATCCATCGACTCAATCACCTAGTTACTCAATCACCTAGTTACTTAATCACTTAATCACTTGAATTAGTGGCGCGCCAAGCCGAATAGATATACAATGTTTTTGTATATCTATTGCTTTGGAGGTGATCATGCAAGTCTCTAAATGGGGCAACAGTCTGGCAGTGCGTCTGCCCGCGTCGGTCATCGAGGCCCTTGGTCTCAAGGAGGGCGATGACATCGAAATCCAGATCGCCGGGCGCGGTGCGTTCGAGATCGTGAAGAAACCTGGCGCGCGCGCGCTGCTGGCGCGTTTGAGGAAATACCGGGGGCGTCTGCCCGCAGACTTCCGCTTCGACCGACTGGAAACTCAAGCGCGTGACTAAGCGGTTTTTCGACACCAACGTATTACTGTATCTGCTTTCCGCCGATGCGACGAAGGCCGATCGGGTGGAAGAAACCCTTGCCGCAGGCGCCACCATCAGCGTCCAGGTCCTCAATGAATTTGCTGCGGTTGCGTTGCGAAAACTCGGCATGACCGTGGCCGAGGTGCGCGACGCGCTGGACCCGATCATGGCCGTCTGCCAGGTTTTACCGATCACTGTCGAAACTCATAAACGGGGTTTGCAGATCGCCGGGCGTTACCGGTTCGCGGTTTACGATGCGTTCATCATTGCCGCCGCGCTCGACGCGGGTTGCTCAACGCTCTACACCGAAGACCTGCAGGACGGCCAGGTCATTGACGATGTACTGACCATCAGGAATCCGTTCCGGGGTTAGCCTTTGCAGTGACCATTTACCAGCTACGCAATACGGTTAAGGGCGTGATTAGGTGACGAGGTGATTGAGTGAATGGATGCCGATCGTTTTAATCACTGAATCACCTCGTCACCTAATCACCTAATCACCAGGGGGCGGGTTATGAGCCGGCCGCATTACAAACTCGAAGCATGGAAATCAGCAATGGCGCTGGTCAGCGGCATCTACCAAATCACGCGAAATTTCCCCAAGGAAGAGTTGTATGGCCTGACCTCCCAGATGCGGCGCGCAGCAGTGTCCATCCCCGGCAATCTCGCGGAAGGTGCTGCACGCACTGGGCAAAAAGAATTTGCGCAATTCCCCAGTATCGCGAAATGATCACTGAGTGAATTGGAAACACAGCTTCTCATTTCGGCTGACTTGGGATATTTGGACCAAAAACATGAGATATTTCAGCAGGCAGACAGAGTATCCAGCCTGCTGTCCGGACTTCACCGCAGCCTAAGCAAGTGACCCCATCACCTAATCACTAGTCACCAGTCACCAGTCACCAGTCACCAGTCACCAAATTTTGAAAACCATCCTCCTGCTAGGAAAGACCGGACAGGTCGGCTTCGAACTGGAGCACGCACTGAAACCACTGGGCTCGCTCGTGGCCCCGAGTCACGACGAACTCGACTTAACGGATCCCGACTCCATTCAGAAGGCCATTGCAGCAGCAAAACCTGACGTCATCGTCAACGCCGCCGGATTCACCATTGTCGATGCCGCTGAAACACAGCCCGATCTGGCCATGCAGCTCAACGCCACTGCGCCCGGCATCATCGCGGAATGCGCCGATAAATGCGGCGCGGTGCTGATTCATTATTCGACCACCTTTGTGTTTGACGGCAACAAGCGCGAGCCCTACACCGAGGAAGACATACCCAACCCGGTCAATGCCTACGGCCGCAGCAAGCTGGCCGGCGAACGCGCGGTCAGCGCCGCCTGTCAGCGCCACCTGATCCTGCGCGCCAACTGGGTGTACAGTGCGCGCCGCACAAACTTTGCGCTGGCCATGCTGAAACTGGCGCGGGATAAACCCGAACTCCGCATCGTCGAAGACCAGATCGGGTCACCGACCTGGGCGCGGGACTATGCCGACGCCACGGCCCGGCTGCTCGCAAGCCCCGACCGCCTTTGGGAAGCGCCGGGCATCTACCACCTCTCGGCGCAGTCGCATTGCTCACGCCTGCGGTGGGCACAGAAGCTGATTGACTGCGTCCGGAAAGCATCTGGATCCGACGCGGGCTGGGCCCGACTGCAACCGACGACGACCGCGCAATATCCCCACCCCGCGCCACGCCCGCTCTACACCGTCACCAGCAATCGTAAAATCGAAGCGACCTTTGGCATCCGCATGCCGGTGTGGGAAGATCGGATCGAGGCTTTTGTGCGGACGCTGCAACTTTGATTGGCGTTCATCTGCGCACCCCTCGAGGGGATATTGAAAAGAATCCATCGGCAATGCCATTGCATTTGCAGTAAAAACACCTTGAAAGTACTGGCCCCATGAGAAAAGGCATCATCCTCGCCGGCGGCTCCGGCACCCGGCTGTATCCGGTGACCCATGTCGTATCCAAGCAATTGCTGCCGATCTACGACAAGCCGATGGTGTATTACCCGTTGACGACGCTGATGCTGGCGGGCATCCGTGACATCCTGCTGATTTCCACGCCGCAGGACATCCCGCGCTTCAAACAATTGCTGGGCAGCGGCAAGCAATGGGGCATCAACATTTCGTATAAGGTGCAGCCCTCACCCGACGGCCTGGCGCAGGCCTTCACGCTGGGCGCGAAATTCATCGGCAAGGATTCGGTGACGCTGGTGCTCGGCGACAACATCTTTTTCGGTCATGACTTCGCTTCGCAGCTGATGGCCGCCGCAGCACAAACCAATGGGGCCACGGTATTCGCGTACCCGGTACAGGATCCGGAACGTTATGGCGTCGTCGAATTCGATGCCAAGGGCGGTGCGTTGAAGTTAGAGGAAAAACCCAAAAAACCGAAGTCGCGTTATGCCGTCACCGGGCTTTATTTTTACGATAACTCGGTAGTCAAGCTGGCGCGCTCACTGAAGCCTTCAGCGCGCGGTGAACTGGAAATCACCGACCTCAATATGCTCTACCTGCAGCAGAAAAAACTCGATGTTTGTGTGCTCGGGCGCGGCATGGCCTGGCTGGATACAGGCACGCATGATTCGCTGCTGGAGGCCTCGCAGTTCATCGAGACCGTGGAAAAGCGCCAAGGGTTAAAGGTAGCCTGCCCGGAGGAAATCGCCTATCGCAAAGGCTTCATCAACGCGGCCCAACTGAAAAAACTCGCGGCGCCGCTGCAGAAAACGGCTTATGGCAAGTATTTGCTGCGCTTGCTGACTGACCAGGTGTTCTGATAAACATCGTCAAAACAGAAATCCCCGATGTACTGATTATCGAACCGGAAGTATTCGGCGATGCGCGGGGGGGGTTCGAAAGCTTCAACACGCAAGTCTTCGCCGCGGCAACCGGACTGTCGCCGACCTTCGTGCAGGACAATCACTCACGGTCGGCAAAAAACGTGTTGCGCGGCCTGCATTACCAGATCAAACAACCGCAAGGAAAACTTGTGCGTGTCGCCGTCGGCGAAGTCTTTGATGTCGCCGTCGACCTGCGCCGCAACTCGCCGACCTTCGGCCAGTGGGCGGGAACCATGCTGTCCGCGGAAAACAAACGCTTGCCGTGGGTCCCAGAAGGCTTTGCCCACGGCTTTCTGGTGCTCAGCGAATCATCAGATTTTCTTTATAAAACAACAAATTACTATGTGCCGGAGCATGAGCGCTGCGTGGTATGGAATGACCCCGCCGTCAACATCCGGTGGCCGCTGACCGGAAAGCCCATGCTCGCGGCAAAAGACATCGCCGGGAAACACCTGCAAGACGCCGAAGTATTCGGATAACCGAAAGACGTGCTTCAGCCTGCCGACGCACGGTATGCGATGGCTGCCTCGCGCAAACCCTCGGTCATCAAAAACGGCGGCGACCACTGCAAATCCCGTCGTATCGCTCTATCATCCACCTCAAGCGAATCGACCAGCCGCGCCACCTCGCCGCTCATGCCGACTGCACTTCCCGCAAGTCGCAGCAACGCGGCGGGCAGCGGCCAGGATCGATCGGACACTTCGAGCGCCGAAGCCAGCATTGAAACCAGCTGCGCAGTACTCACCGGCGCGCCGTCGCTCACCAGTAACGTCCTGCCTGCCGCAGCAGGATGCAGCAGGCAGGCTTCGATGGCACTGGCAAGGTTGCCGACATAAATCAGGCTGCGCCGGTTATGGATCGCCGCCACCGGCAGGGGAATGCCCCGTGCCACCCACTGCATCAAACGCATGAAATTGGCACCGACACCGGGGCCGTAGACCAGCGGGGGACGCAACACCACGATTTCCAGCCTCGTTTTTGCGGCGACGTCCAGCAAGGTCTGTTCCGCATCCCGTTTAGATTGCGCATACGGGTCGTCTGGCGCCGGCATGGATGCCTCGCCAAAAGCCTGTGCCTGCGTCTGCTCACCCAGCACCTTGACGGAACTGAGGTAGACCAGACGCCGCACGCCCGCCGCGGCCGCCTGTTCGGCAAGGCGGCGCGTGCCCTCGACATTCACCTCCTGACAGCCCGCAAGATCAGTGGGCGCACTACGCATCACGTGGGCGCGGTTTGCGAGATGCACGACCGCATGCACTCCTTTCAGCAAGCCGGACCAATCCGTGGTTCCGCACACATCGCCTGCAGCCACCACCTCGCCAAATTCGCGCAGCCTCTCGACACCAGCCCCGGACCCGCGCACTGCAAGCCGCAAGGCATGGCGGGGAGCGAGGAATTGGCTCAGGTTACGGCCGACGAAGCCCGAAGCGCCGGTAATCAAGATCGTCATGATCGCTCCAGTGCCGACTCAGCGATACAAATAGCAGATGGTTTCAAGAATCTCGCTCGGCCAGCACAACGAGATCCTCGCCGGCATCGGGCCTCGACAACTTCACCAAGGCCTCCATTATCTGCATGCAACGGCCGGAAACCTTGTTCATGATGCCAACCGGCGCAAGCATGTCGAATTTCCCGACGGAACGTATTGCACGGCTTGCGATGAAAGTCCCGTTCGCATCGCGGATGGACGTGAAAACCCGGAAGTTTGTGAAACCGCCGCGCTGCATCAGCGCGGTCATCGCAGCACTGTTGAAAAGATGCAAATGCCGGGGCGGATCCAGCGCAAACCACGATTCGCCGAAAGTCGTGTGACCAAAACTCGCGTTATTCGGGGTCGCAAGCGCCAATCGCCCTCCGGGCCTGAGTATGCGTCGCACTTCAACAAGCCATGCGAGCGGATCATGTACATGCTCAATACAGTGACTCATGGTCACAGCGTCGAACGAAGCTTCGGCAAAACCCTGCTCGGGCAAACCACCCTGGTGGAATATCAAGCCACGCTCGCGTGCCGATGCCACCGACTGCAGATCAAAATCCAGGCCCTCCGCCTGCCAGCCCAGATCATTCATGTGCTCGACCAGCCACCCGCTGCCGGCGCCGACATCCAGCAATCGCCCACGCGTACCCGCCTTCAACCACATCACCGAGAAATCCAGTTCCGATGGCCGCCCGGGATAAAACCATGGCAACAGGCCCAGTAAACGCGTGGTCATGTCCGTCCCCGCCATATAGCCATAGTGATTGGCGAGGTAACCACGCTTGGCACTGTCGAACAAACGCCGCAGCATGCCCCCGCCTCCGTGCCGCAATGCGTGTGTGTAATACTGCGCATATGCCTTGTGGATATCCTCTTCCAGCGGCATCGGATCCAGCCACACCAGGCCACAAGCGGAGTTGCCGCAGCGCCGGAAAGACCAGTGCCCGGAAGCACCGAAAAGCCTGTCGCCCAATCCCGCGTACAACGGCGCGCCCCCGGCACCACAGTTAATGCACACCGGCTGCGGCCGGGAGCGGATTGTCATGTCATCATTCATCGGCACATTCGATGTCAAATCGTGGCCATTCAGCGTGAACCAAAAGTCAAAAACCCTCCCTCACCCGGCGCTGCGCGCCACCCTCTCCCATAGGGCGAGGGTTTGTTCCCCTCTCCTTCCGGGAGAGGGGCTAGGGGTGAGGGAAGATGTTGATTTGTCATTCACGCTGAATAGATAAGTCAAATCACCCACTGGTCATCACCAGCATCATGCCCGGCGCATTTGCCGCTGTGCCAGCACAAACAGTACCGCCGCATCCAGAATACAGCGTCCTGTCCATACCAGCGCAGCACCGTCGATGCCATAACCGGGCACCAGCCAGACAAGCGCGGCAATATACAACGGCAGCTCGAGTACATGCAGCTTCGCCGTCCAGTCCGCGCGGCCTGCCGCCTGCAACAGCGAAAACGGCAGATGCGCAAGACTGTTGAACAGCACACCCACCGACAGGATCTGCGCCACCCGCACACCCTCCCGCGCATAATCTGCGCCCAGCCAGGCCGTCAGCCAAAAATCGGCGCCGAGACCCATGATGAATGTCAGCGGCAGCATGGTTACAGCCAGCGCAATGATCCCCTTGCGGTAAATCCGTCGGGTGCGCTCCGGATCAAGCTCAAAACTGCCGGCAAATACCGGGAACAGCACACCGGTCAGCGCCGCAGGCACCAACCACAACCGGGTGACAACCTCATAAGGCGCTGTGTAATAAGCCACCGCCGCCACCGATACAAGCGCCCCGATGACGAACCGGTCCAGATAAACCATCAGCGGACCCACGACATTGGATACCGTCAACCACATGCCGTAGCCGAACATCTCGGAAAAACCCTGCCGGCTCGGTGCACCCAGACGCATCAGCGCGGGGTACAGTTTTACGCAAACGAACCAATGCGCCGCGCAGCCGACCACGCGCAACACCGCCAGCGCCACGCATACCGCAAACAGATCCGGCGTATAGACCGTGACGGCAACAGGCACAAGGAAGGTCAAAACTCCCAGCGGAACCCGCAATGCGTTCACCCAGCCGAAGCGTTGCCCGGCTTCCAGCACCCCGCGCAACGCTGCGGTCAAGGTGACGAACGGCAGACACACCGCCAGCGCCTGCAGTCCAGCCGCGGCCTCGGGCTGCAAGCCCACCGGCAGTTTGAGCACGCTGGAGCACAGCCACGGCGCAATCGCAAACAGCAGCGCACCGGCTGCGCTGCCGACCCCCGTCAACACCAGCAGGGCTGTGCGCGCCAGCACCGGTAATTCATGCTCGCGCGATGTGCCCGTGCGCTCCGCAATCAGGCGCGTCAGTGCGCGGCCCAAGCCGAGATCGAACAATCCGAAGTAGCCGACGATGACCCAGGCCAGTGACAGGAATCCGAAACGCGCCGGCTCCAGCTGTGTAACCAATACCGGAACAGCCACCAGTGCCGCCGCCAGCGGTGCCACATGCCCGAGCAGATTCAGCAGCGTGCTGCGCGCAACACTCACCACCATCTCCAGCCGTTGCGCCTGAAAAACACAAATGCCCCGCGCGCAAACAGCAGGATATGCTGCAAACCCTTGTGCGCCGCGTTGCCGCCAAAATGCACCGCTTTGACCTGCGGCACAAAAGCCAGCGCGCCCACCCGGGATGCGCGCAGGCTCAGGTCAAAATCTTCGAAGTAGACAAAAAAGTCATCGGCGAACCCGCCGATCGCGGCGATCGGCTCGCAGCGGCAGAACATGAAACTGCCGGACAACACGGGCACACCCAATGTCGGCTTGTCCAGCGGCAAATCGCGCATCTCGTAACGCGCAAGCCGAGCGTCAAACCGCCGCTTCAGCCAGGCCGGCGCAAAGCCCCGCAGTGCGAGATCCATAATGGACGGGTAACGCTTGCACAAAAACTGCTGCCCCCCCTCTGCTCCGCGCACCTGCGGCGCAAGCATCACCACCTGCGGATGTTCAGCCATGAAGCGCAGGGCTTCATCGATTGCATGCTCATCGACGATCACATCGGGATTGAGCACCAGATGAAACTCTGCCATTGAAGCCAGCAGCGCAATATTGTGACCGCGACCATAACCGACATTGCCATGCCCGCTGACCACCCGGGCGTTAAAACGTAGTGCAAGTTCTTTAAGCGGCCCCGCCCATGCAACACCCGGACCATTGTCCACAACTTCGATACTGCCTGCAGAAAGACTGCCAGCCACTTGCGCCGCACTGATTGCCGCCGACAGGGATTGCAAGGTGTCACGCAACAGCTTCATATCCGGGCCATAGGTCACCACGGATACCGACAGGGAAGCGGTCAAGTCCGGCTCCACAAGTTCGACAGTCCACGCGCCATAGCTGCACGGATGTTGCGCCAGCCGGCGCGGGCCCCTGCCTGCACGAGAGTGCGCTCGCGCAGAATACGCGGCAGGCCGAGCAATGCATCGCGCTTGGCGCGCAGCACAACACCGAGTTGTCCGCGCGCAGCGCAGGCCGCGACACCCAGCAGGTTTGCGCACAGGTGCAGCGGCAGGTACAGCCAGAACAGCAGCGCGGGCATGTCTTTCACATACGTCCAGATCATGTTGCGATGACCATGATAAGTCGAAAAATCACTGCGCTTCCCGGCAATACCGGAACTCACATGATCGACCACGGCATCCGGCACATAGGCGCAGCGCAGCCCGCGCAACCGCAACCGGAACGCGAGATCGACATCCTCGAAATAGCAGAAATATCTCTCGTCAAAACCGCCGACCGCTTCGAGATCCGCGCGCCGATACAGGGCGGCTGCGGCGCAGGGCGCGAAAATTTCACCCGCAAGCTGCACGCCTTCGCTGACGCGCACACCATGATCGCGCCGCCAGGCGACTCCGCTCACGTGATACACATCCCCCGTACCGTCAAGAATTTCCGGGGAATCGGCAAGCCGCATCCGGCAGCCGAAGAAATCAAATTCATGGGAAGCTGTTGCCCCGACAAAGCGCTCCAGCCAATCCGGCGCAGCATAAGCATCGGGGTTCAGCAGTGCGATCCACTCCACTGCGCCGGCATGCCGCAATCCCAGATTGTTGCCGGCCGCAAAACCCACATTGGCACCCGCCCGAACCAGCGTAACTCCAGGATAGCGATCTTCAATGCCGTCAGCCGAACCGTCGGAACTTGCGTTATCGACAACGATGGTGCGGAAAGCACGAAACGTCTGCTGATCAAGTGCCGCAAGACAGCGGTCGAGCATCGCCCCGGCGTTGTAGTTGACGACGATTACGGCTGTGGAAATTACCGCCTTGTCAGTCACAATAGGCGTTGCTGCGTCAGGTACGCGATCTGCGCATATTGCGCCGATAGCGCAGGACCAGGAAGACCGGCAAGGCGATCAGCCATATCGTTATGGTCAGAATCAGCCATATCTGCTCGGACAAAGGCGTGGCTTCTCCCGTGTCTTTGTTACCGGAAACAAGCGTCGGTGAACTGCGGTTGTATGCCTCTGTGATGATCGCTTCAAGCCGCGGATCAAGCGGGCCCGCTGCGGGCGGCTTTTGCGGCAGGGCGTCAAGATAACGCAGGATTTCGCGCTGTCTGGACAGATCGGCCATCAACTTGAGTTTGAAATCCACCCGTTCGAGTAAAAACGCAGGAATCGCTCCGGCCAATGGCGGATGCGCCGTCACTGTGACGACGCCGGCCGCCAACTCGGCGACATTGACCTCGGCCGGCACCTTTATTTCTGTCGCGACTCCGGCGAGTGATAATTTGAGCTCGGCTTCGTAGCGGTACAACGATCCAGACTTGCCTGCAAACCGGACTGCGAGATTGCGAATCTCGAATCCGGCGCGGTCCTTGATCATCAGCTTGCTGGAAAGGCTGGGGCTCATCCCGTTGTTCTCCAGCACGAGCGCTAGGTAGGCGGGATTTTCAAAGAGGTACAGGTGGCGCTGCATTTCCGGCAACACGGACAATTTAAATGCAAGAACCTTGTCGTTACGATCTGCCGCAAACGACGTCAGCGCACTCAGGCCGACTGCAAGGGCTGCGATCAAACAGTAAAAGCTGCGCATGGCAGTCTACCTCTCGGTTTGGCGCATCTCGCGGTCGGCGAGAATACGCAGACGAATCGCTTCTGCGATAGCAACGGGGCAAAAGATCAGAGCGACGGTATAAGTGGAAAAAATGATGCGCGGATCAAACGGGCCGAAGAAAGTGGCAACGTAGGCAAGCGCGAGCAGTCGCAGCAATGAATAAACAAAGAACAGTGTAGTAACCCATAACAGCACGCTTGGCGGATGAACCGACTTCTCCGTCCAGCAATACAGCAAGGCCGCCAGCCCAAACACCAGCACAATGGCGGCAACGGTGAGATGGGGATTCAGCAGCGCCCAGCGCCACTGAACGAAGGCATCCGCATAAAGCGGGCGCGACATCGCATCCGCCCCCATCGCCATTTTGGTCTCGGCGACATCCAGGGTGACCGTCTGGGCTATGCGCCTGAGTTCGGGAGTAGTGTTGCGGTCGGTCCCCGGCCCCCCCAAGCCCTGGGGAAGCGGGTTGCGCAACATGCCCAGCAGGCGTGTGAATTCCGTAACAAACGCCCGCGTCCAACGTAATTCAAATGGCGGCAGCAAGCCTGCTCCGCGCGACGAGCATTTCATGAGTCCGTTGCGGCAAGCCTCCTCGATATGTTCCCTTACGCCTTTGAAATATTGCTGCCCGGCGACCAAATCCGGCGTCAACCCCGCAAAAAATGCTGCGTCCTTGATCCAGAACGGCATCCAGCCATTGGACCATTCCGTACATACCCCTTGCAGACGGCAGGAATAGGTGCCCGGCCCCGGGGGCGGCAATTGGTCAATGACCGGCGCGAACTCGGGTGTCACCGTACGCAACTGTGCGAGGGTGTCCTGGGGCACCATGACCAGCCGGTTGTCCGTTTTGGAATCGATGGAACGTATGGCCACCAACAGCTTGGGGTACTCCCCTTCACCATAATCATGCAGGATGGGCAATCCGTAACGGGCCTCCACTGCCTGGCGCAAACTGAAATCGCAAACCAGTATGGCCAGTGCCGGCACAATAAACAGAGGGGCGACCGAGCGCAGGCTCCATTGCAGTTTCCGGCCCTGGACGAGGCCGTCAAGAAACACGGTGACGGCAAACAGCAAGAGCAGGCCCCACAGCAGCTTGTCTTCTTCCCGGACAACCATCGAATAGGCAATCGCCGCGGAAAATGCCAGCAGGTGCGCCCAGTAGCGCGTACCGTTTCGGACACAAACAAAGATGTGCAACGCCGCTGCAAACAAGGTGACCAGAAGTATGCTCGATAGCGGCTCACGCAAGATGCGCAGCCAGTCCTGGCTCATGGATACCGGATTGAGCAGGTACAGCGCCCAGATCGCGAGCAGCACCCAGGTATGCATGCCGCAACGTCGCAAGGCGACCAGGGCGTACAGGCCCGCTCCGGCATAAAGAAAATTCATTGTGGTCAGGTAGGGCAACCCGAACTCACGCAGACCAGCCAGCCAGATCGATATGCCTGGCAGCTTGGTCAGGGTCCGGGAGTCGTACGGACCGAATCCTCCATCGACGAGCAAATGCAGGGCACGGGCAAGGTAAAGACTGTCGTCATGCGGCGAAAATACGATATGGACCGGCAGGCCCGAGACCAGCGTGAGCTTCAGCCCGAAAATGGCTGCGAGTGAAGCCCACAGCCACGGCGGCAAGGACTTCATTTAGCCCAGTTCAGCCTGACGATTGCCCAGCGCTCGTATCCGACCACATCGATCCCCTTTTCATCCGCTTCCATGAATTCGAGGGCGGGATATACGGATTTACCGTCGCCACGACGGGCCAACTGCACAAGCTGGTTCCGTTCGCATCCAACGTTACCTTCCCCCATCCCCTTCCGTCTCCGGACCTCTTCAATTACGGTGGACGTCGCTTGTACCGTGACACACAGAAAATACTCGGGCCGCGCATAGTCCTGATTCGTTCTTTTATCCGCCAGCCAGAGATAGGTCATGTCGACCGGGAATTTGTAACCGGCACTGTCACCCACCGGTCCGGTTGCGGTGAGGTTCGCGTTCAAATAGGCCCAAGTTCCGGTTTTTGCCGCTACTGGCGCCGCATAGGTATTGACGATAAAAGATTTACCGACGTAAGGCGGTTCGGACAGTTTGTTCAAAAAAGCATAATGATCCGGCGGCATCAGTTTGATGTAGGTAACCTGCACGCCAATCCAGTATACGGTCAGGATGGCCAGGGTACCGAGGCTGGCGACGCCTGCGACAGTCCTCGGCAACGCCCGACGCCGTCCGGGCAGCACACCCCCGCCTTCCGGTACATCCGCCTGCACCGCTCCCTGCGGGCGATCGACTGAGAGGTATTTCAATCCTGCGGCCAGCAAAACGTAGAACGCGCCGCCCAGGATGACCACCGTGTGAAACGCCGTGAAAGGCACCTGGCGAAAACGATAGCCGGTGAATACATATCCCGGCGACAACGCAAACACCACCATGTACGCACACATCCCCGTAATGAGAAAAGCAGCACAACCCTTGATTACGGGGATGAGTCCCAATTCGACCAGCGCCTTCTCCCCTGCAAGCAATGCAGCGCAAGCCAGCATCACGACCAGCATGGCGACCAACTGCGGCAGCGGACCGGGAAGGTACAGGCTGGCCATATCCAGCCAGAGTGGGGAATACCGCGGGTTATACAGGAGCCAACTCCCCGCAATGAAAAATGCCACCAGCAGCACAAACATCGACACTTTCAGCATGGCGGTTAACCCGTCCTGCCCGTCTGCTGGCGGAGCATCTTGACCAGCAGGCGAAGCCATGGCGCAGCGAAGAAGCAATGCCGTGGCGCAGGTCGCAGCGATCAGCGCCATGCCGAAATAAACATATCCCGCCGGCAGGAACCACCGGCCGGTTTCGACCGGAACTCCCAGCACCAGGTCTTTACCGAACAGTGATACAAAAAACACCACAAAGGCCAAAAACGAAAACAGCACGACAAGAACATGCCAGCTTTTCGAAAGCACCCCTTCGCTTTCGACACCAATAACCACGTGTTCCTGCAGCGCTCGCCAGACAACCCAGCCGGAAAAAAAGAAAAATATCGCGGCATAACCGGAGAAAAAATACGAATGGCGCCCGCCCTCAAGCCAGCCGTAGGACAGACGGTCCAAAATGCCCGGAACATTAAAAACCAATACCGCCAGGCCCAGCAAACAGCCCAGGCCGCGCAATCGTGCCGTCCGCTCGGCGCCGCGGAATCGGGGAGCAAGTTCCGCGGCCGCGACACCGGCAGCAAGCACCACTGCCATCGCAAGAAATTCGGCGCCATGCAGCGGCTCAAAACCATTGCGGTGATACTTGTACAGAAAATGAAGCACGCCCAGCCCCAGCGCTCCTGCGACGGGTGGCGTCAATATCATAAAACGCGTATTGGCGAACAATCTGCCGGCCCCGGCGTCGGCAGCCATTGACACCAGGCGCACGCCAATCAGCGCCAGCAAAGCGAGCAGCAATATCCCGCAAAGCGTCGACAAAAACGGCGTATGTACCTGGAATTCGAAAAACAAGAGCGAAGCCATGAAATACGCAATGGTCCGAAACTTGGAACCATCGACCAGGTTGTACCAGAAGACGATATTGCGTGAATCAAAGAATTCCTGCATGCGCAGGAGCAACGCGGCACTGTCCTGATAATGGTTACGGGCGACAAACGTCAGATACGCATCCATCTTGAAATCGGCCCACCCCAGATAGAGGTAGAGCTGCAAGGCCAAGGTGGACAGCGCGATAACTCCGCCCAAACCCTGCAATGCCCAGAAACCGACAACTTTTTTGGGCGTATGACGGCAAAGGAAAGCGGCGTAGAAGGCACTGGCCAGCGAAACAAACGCAACGAATATAAATTCGTAGTAAAAAAGGCACGCGAAGTTAATGACCGTGAGCACTGTCCAGAAACGACGCCCCTCAATCATCCGGTGCACGCAAAGCATGGAGGAAAACACGAAAAACTCGTGCCAGACCCGGTACGTCACCACCTGCCATTGCGCGACCACCACATAGTCGGTGATCAGCAGCAGGCAGCACACCAATGCAAACAGCGGGTTCGCGATCTTGCTGAAAAAATGAAACGCCATGAAAATCGCCGCGACACCGACCGTGAAAGTGGTGATGGTGATCTGGCTCTCTATGGAATGCGCCCCCAGCGTATAAATCAGCAAATTGAACAGCCGCGGGAAATTCCCCTGGTGTGTGTAGACATAGGGGTGGGCTGCCGCTGAAAATCCGTACGCCTCGTCCGTAAGCCCAAAGCTTTTGAAGAAATCAAACTGGGCAAGATTAAGGGCATGCCAGTACGACGAAAACGACTCATTGTTGTCCATCACATACGGCAGAAAGTCGGTCGATGCCAACAGCCAGCCGTAAACGAGCACGTATGCGAAGGCAAGAAAGGCCGCGCACTGCAGGTATTGCCTGTGCGCATGGCTATCGCTGTTCAAATTCAATTTTATGCTCCGGGAAATTGCTGTCTTACTGCAGCCCCTCACCCACACCCTAGAACGACCATTTGTACATTTTTATGTCGAACGGATAGAGAAAACGTGGAACTCTCAGATTAGGCAGGCTGAACACCGGCGGAAACGAAAGAAACGGTGAAACTTTGAACGATTGAGTACTGTAGTCACGTGCCGAGAGAATGGGACCAGCGAGTCGTTCCAGCGCACTCTTCCGCCAGAAAAACATGTCCAGCTTGTCGTCAAGCGCACTGCGGGCACAGTTCCAGGCCATCCGCTGTGCCTGCCAAGCCGGCCACCATGGGCTCATGTCGAATATGACCAGAGTGCCCTGCTCACGCACCACACGTTTGCACTCCTGCAGAGCGGACGTCAGGTTAGCCGTGTTTTCAGCCACTGTGCGGCCGATCATGTGATGTATGGAGTAGAAAAAGAAAATCCGGTCCACCGATTTGTCGGCAAGCGGCATCTGCTCTGCGCCGCTGTAGACGCGCAGATCCAGCTTTGAATTGACGCGGAGGGAATCGAAAGACGGGTCGATACCGATCAGCACCGAGCCCTGCGGACGCTCATAGTGAACGGTCGGACCACAGCCAATATCAACGATTACATCACCTTCGCGGATCAATTCTGCGGCGACCCGGGACTGTTCCGAATAGCACAAGGTCATGATTTCCGGCGAGGTGTTGCCGACCTGCATAACCTGGTGCTTGGTATCAAAGTAATGCTGCGAGCTGCGTGCCCTGGCGCAGAACACGCCATCCTCAAGATCATACTGACGCTGGCAAGCAGGGCAGGAATACCTGCCTTGACTGAAATCCAACGCCCCTTTGCATTCAGTACAGACTAGATGTTTCTGGACCAGATCAAACAGAGCAGGGCTCGGCACTCATCATCTCCAGCGCATGCTGCTCGTCCGGATGCGCACAGGCGCCTTGACGGCTCAGGCAAATGGACATTGCGGAAACAACCGACCCGAGACCCAAGTCTTGTTATTCTTCCGCGAAGCAGGCGGTTGTAAAAATATATACTACGCGACATGTTTGATTCTACACGAATTCCGTACGAACTCAGTGACGCAGCACCAACACTCCGGCAGGAAAAACCTGCCGCTGTGGCGTGACCCGTTGTCGCCGGCCCAGACCGGTTCACGATAGGCGCGGGCTGTTCTTTCTGCCCTGCCAACGCCCCCTTGAAACCCATGCTCCTTCCGGAATTCATCAGATGCAACGAGGTCTGTGTTGACTGAGCACGCAATAACCTCCACGGCGAGAACGCACGTCAAAGCCTATTGGCCATCGGCACAGGACTGGATCGCGGTTGTCATCCTGGCCTGCCTCGCACTCTGGTTGTTCAGGGGCCATGTTTTCGGCGATAGCCTTTGGATCGGCAACTCGGATCGTCTCAACAGTGATCTGAAGATCTTACGCCATTACCTCTCCGGCCATGGCGGTGCTATCTCGGCGTGGAACGAAAACGAAATGATGGGCTATGACAGCTTTGCCCTGCCATACACCTTCCCTAATCCCCTCGTTTATCTGATTTCGTGGCTCTCACCAGCCAATCCTTATGTCGCAATGGGATTTGCCAACATTGCCATGATGTTTCTTGCGGGACTCGCTGCTTATTGCTTCCTGCGAGCTCTAGTGCCGCCGGGCATTGCATCTCTGACTGGTGCAATTTGCTACGAACTTTCATCACTGACACTGCTCAAGCTCAGCCAAAACAGCATGAGCTTTGCGGTATTCATTGTCATTCCATTGATCATGCTGGCAATTCGGCACATCCGTCGCGATACAGCCGCTTTGTGTTTTCTTGCACTCGCCATCCTTCTGGCTTGCATGATGAATTTCATGTTTCTGCAAAAAGCAGCTTACGCGGTGATGCTGGCGGGCGCCTATGGCGCGTGGCGTTCTTACAATGAGAAATCCTGGCAGCCGTTGCTGATATTCGGCTTGGCCCTCTTGGTGGCAACCGGATTCGCCTTTCCGCGGCTCTTCAATATCAGTTTGGCACTGGGCGAATACAAACGGGCAATAGCAGGATTAGACCTCAAGGATTTTGAAGTTCTCTACAGTTTTCAGAATATCCACCCATACGAGATCCTGCGCTGGCTCGACAATTCAATCTTCGGGCTTACGCCTTCCGACTCGCATGCCATAGGAAACAACATCAACCTAACCGAGGGGTTTTTGCTCTATACCTCAAGCATCGTACCCTTTCTACTACTTACCGGGCTGGTGCGCGATCGCTTTGCTTGGCTAAACCCTTTCCGTTCCTCGAAAAACGAAGCAAGCTTCTTTTTCTGGATACTGGTCATCTGCATCTCCGTAATCTTGGTAAAACCAGTTGCCCACCTCATGTTCCTGCTTTTCATGCGCCTGGATTTTACGCATGCACGAATTCTGATCGCCGCGTTGCTGCCGCTGTCCTTACTTGTAGCACTTTCCCTGAACCGGTTTTTACCATCGCCTGACGCAGCCCGCGGCGCACTTGGCCGAGACACGGCAGGGCTGGCGGTCGGCATCGGCATCGCCTTGCTCATAGAAGCCGTAGCACTACAGTTCACCGGCACGATCTCGTTTGCCCAACTGTCGCACATACTGACTCAGGCGCCTTACCTTCGCACCGAAGCATTGGTCAGAATTCTGCTGTCTGCCGCCGTTTTCCTGTTTTTTTTGCGCACAGCACTGACAGGAAATTCGCGCCTGCGCCAAGGCACCTACATGGCCCTCTGCGCACTGCTTGCCGGCCAATGCTTGCTGGCTGCGAACAGACAGGTCAACGGTCCAGAGGCCATCAATTTTGCCCAGCCGTTCCACTGGGGTGA
>ENA-ORBV01000828-ORBV01000828.1-microbial-mat-metagenome-genome-assembly--contig:-NODE-828-length-70476-cov-8.914700_pt1 | contig 70476 bp, 66 predicted proteins | sample MGYA00237777_ERZ505514 | MGnify/ENA primary metagenome ERZ505514 (study PRJEB26160, sample SAMN06269048) | microbial mat metagenome | isolation source: Oligotrophic lake microbial mat | place...
TTCAAGCAGAAGACGGCATACGAGATTCGCCTTAGTCTCGTGGGCTCGGAGATGTGTATAAGAGACAGGTCCCGGTCGGCGGCGGGATCATCCTCGCCGACGCCAAGATCGTGCTGACGCAGCCCGAAGCGGGGACGATCATGGCCTTCTCCGCCACCTGCACGCATGCCGGCTGCGCCGTGACCAACGTCGCCGACGGCGCCATCACCTGCCCGTGCCACGGCAGCTCGTTCTCGATCACCGACGGCGCAGTGCTGGGCGGCCCGGCGCCGTCGCCACTGCCCGAGCAGCAGATCACGGTGGACGGCGACAGCATCACCCTCGCCTGAGCCGTCCTGTGCGTGGCGGCTGACGTCACCGCCAGCCCGAGCGCAGGAAAGGAAGTACTTTCATGGTGTGGGGGTACCCTGGGGGTATGCCCAAGGTGAGTGTGTATCTCTCCGACGAGATGTACGCCGCCGCCCGTCGGCGCGAGTTGTCACTATCAGCGCTGCTGCAGGGCGCCATCGAGGCTGCCCTCGATCAGGCCGAGCGTCGGAGTTGGGCCGAACGGCAGAATCGCGGCGATCGGGGGATCGGCATCATCGACACTGTGGCGGTCGTGGCGGGCCGATCCATCGGTACCGAGCCGTGATCGTCCTGCACTCGACGGCGTTGCTGGAAGCAGTCCTCGATCAGCCTGGTGGGGCGTGGATTCAGGGCCGGATCCGGGAACATGAGGTCGCAGCGCCCGGCCACCAGCTCGCTGAGGTCCTCGTGGCGCTGCACCGATTGCTGGGCGGCGGCCACATCGACCAGACCGTGTGTCGCCAAGCAGTGGCGGACGTCACGTCGCTACCGCAGCAGGTCATGACACTGACCTCGACCCTGGTCAAGCGGGCCGACGAGCTGCGGGACCTGGTGCCCGCCTCGACCGGACTGTACGTCGCCGTCGCCGAAGAACTGTCGTGTCCGCTGCTGACCAGTGACGCCGGCCTCGCGGGAATCGAGTTGCCGTGCGAGGTCCTGGTGCCCGAGCCCTTCGTCTACTGACGAACCGGAATGTCGGCTCAGGCGAGCACATCTTTGGTGGTGAACCGGGCCCAGGCCAGTGCGCCGAAGACCAGCACGTAGGCGCCCTGCAGGATCAGGTTGTCGCCGAAGGACCCCCAGGCGATCGGGTTGCGCAGCAGATCGGCGACGTCGAGCCAGCGATCGGTGAACAGCCACGGGTGCAACCACGACAGTTGCGGAATCGACCCGGCGACCTGCGCGGCGATGGCCACGGTGACCGTCGCCGCCATCGCCCCCACCGGCACCTCGGTGATCGTGGAGACGAAGAGCCCGATCGCCGCCAGCCCGGCCAGCGACGTGGTGACGTAGGCGGCCACCAACAGCGCCCGTCCGATGGCTCCGTCGGTGCTGATGGTGTCCCCCGACAGCAGCACCACGTCGCCGGCCCCGAACAACGCCCACCCGATGAGCGCCCCGGTGACCACCACGGTCGACGTCGCCGCAACGCAGAACACCAACGTCGCGGCGTACTTGACGAGAAGCAGTCGGCCGCGGCCCGCCGGGGCGAGCAGCAGGTAGCGGACAGTGCCGAGGCTGGCCTCGCCGGCCAGGGTGTCACCGGCGACGACACCGATCGCCAACGGCAGGAAGAACGGGATGCAGATGATCAGCGCGCTCAACCCGACGAACAGCCCGTTGCTGGTGACCTGATCGAGCAGGGGCGGGCCCTGTCCACGCCCGGGCGGCGACGCCACCCGGACAGCAACGGCGATGAGGATCGGGACCCCGGCCAGCACGGCCAGGATGGCGAGGTGGCGCGAGCGCCGGAACAGCGTCCGGACCTCGGAGGCGAACAGCCCGGCGCTAGCGGACAACCTCGAACCCCTCCCCGGTCAACTCGACGAAACGGTCCTCCAGGCTTGCGTACTCCACAGCGAATCCTCGGACCCGGACATCCGCCGCCACCAGGGCTGCGACGACATCCTCGGCCGCAGGGGCGCCGTTGACGCCGTTGACGCCGTTGACGCCGAGCGTCGCGTGCACGACATCGGCCTCCTCCCGAGGCTGCGCGAGCCCTAGCCGGGCCAGTACGCCCGCCGCGGCCCCAGCGTCGGGAGTGTCCACGCGCACCCGTGCCTCACCCTGCGAGCCGAAGGATTCCAGTGTCCCCTGCGCCACCAGCCGGCCGGCCGACATCACGCCGATGTGGCTGCAGATCTGCTCGACCTCCGCGAGCAGATGAGAGGAGACAAAGACGGTGGCGCCGTCTGCGGCGATGGACCGGACCAGTGCTCGCACCTCGCGGGTGCCCTGCGGATCCAGCCCATTGGTCGGTTCGTCGAGTACCAGCAGCTCGCGGGGCATCAGCAACGCCGCGGCGATACCGAGTCGCTGCTTCATGCCGAGGGAGTAGGCACGGACCCGCTTGCCCGCCGCGTTCGTCAGCCCCACCCGCTCGATCGCATCAGCGATCCGCCGCCGGCGAGTGCGCACCGGGGCGTCACGGTCGGCGGCGTCGAAGCGGGCGAGGTTGGCCGGCCCGGACAGGAACGGGTAGAAGGCCGGGCCCTCCACCAGGGCACCCACCCGCGGCAACACGGAGCGGGCGCGGGTCGGCATCGGCTCGCCCAGCACGTCCGCCTCGCCACCGCTCGCTCCTGCCAGGCCCAGCAGCACCCGGATCGTCGTGGTCTTGCCGGACCCGTTCGGCCCGAGGAAGCCGTACACCGCCCCGCGAGGCACGAGCAGGTCGACGGCGTCCACCGCGACCTGCGAGCCGTAGCGCTTGGTCAGTGACCGGGTCTCGATCGCCGGCGAGCCCGGTGTCGAGGTGGCCGGTGAGGCCACCTCAGCGCGAGGCTGCGACGAGGGTGTCCACCGGCACAGCGCCCACCAGCACCCGGCCGTCGTCAGTGAGCAGAATGCTGAGCAGCGCCGTGCTGATCGCGCGGCCACCCGCGACCGGTTGGCTCAGCTGGTCCAGCATTGCCGTCGCGTCCGTCGCGTCCGTCGCGTCCGTCGCGTCCGTCGCGTCCGTCGCGTCCGTTGTGTCCTCGGGCACCGAAGCAGCACCCGAAGCGGGGACGGAAAGTTCCACAACCGTCGACCAGTCCGATCCGATCAGACGCGGCATGCCGAAGTCGGGCAGCGCAGGCATGGCGGCGTCCTGGCCGGGAGCTTGTCGGCCACCGAACAACTCGCCGTCGGTGACTGTCGCATCCGCGGGCGGCGTGAAGTCGAAGACCGAGGCGTCGGGGGCGGTCAGGTCGAGGCTGGTGAATCCGGTCGAGAACGCCGCGCCGTCCTGTCCTCGGGCGAAGATCTGGAACTGCACCGGGAGCGAGGAGTCGGCGTCGACCGCGATCTCTATCCGGTCCACCAGGGTCTCCTCGGTGCGGGGGGCGATCACCAGCGTATGGGCGTCACGTCCGGCGACGACCTGGGTCTCGCCCACGGTGACCTCGGTGGTGGGATCGATCGCCTCGAGTGCCTGGTCGGCCAAGGCGCCGGGTGTCACTGACTCGGGCCCGACCTCTGCCTTCTGGTCCCCCGGTCCGGCACCCGCCGGCAACGCGTACCGGGTGGCGACACCCTCGCTGGAGGAGTACGTCCACACGTCCTCGCCGTTGCGGACGATCTGCAGCTCGGCGAAGTCGTCGACGAGGGCGGCGCGGAACTGCTCCGGGCCGTCGGTCCACACCCGGATCGTGTTCTCCCCGGCCAGCAGCCGGGTGAGCAGCGCCTGCGGGTCCGCGGAGGACGCACCGGTGCCCAAGTCGGGCAGGGTCGGGAAGCCCAGGTCCGCCTCGGTGGTGATGGTGCCCGAGAGCGCCTGCACGTCAGCGGTGGCGACGGCGGCGAGCAACTCGGCGGGGGTCCGATCGGGAAGGTCGGGGCTGGCGGTGGCCGCCGCGGAGGCGGCGACACCACCGCCGATCAGTGCGAGGGCCGCGATGGGAACGAGCCAACGGGAGGAGCGAGTCATGCATTGACGGTAACCCCGCAACCTGGTAACAGCCCTGGGGCTAACCCGACAGCTGAATCGGGCGGCACCCCCACCCGGTCACCCGGTCGCCAGCCCTCGCGCGATGCCCGTGACCGACCTTGCGGTGAGCAGACCCCGCCCCAGGCCGAGCTCGACCAGGGCGTCGAACACGGCCCTGTCACGGCCAGCGGCTCGCAACCCCGCGCCGACCACCCGGGGGACGCGCGCCAGGCGGGTCGCGGCGCTCGTGTGCCGTAGGTGCCTGCCCAACTCACGCCGCAGGGCCCGGCGGTAGGCCGAGCCAGGCTCGCTGGGTCGCGACATGGCGATCCGCCCGGCGAGCGCCCCGGACAGCACGGCGTAGTAGATGCCTTCTCCTGTCATCGGGTTGATCAGCGACATCGCGTCGCCGGTCAGCAGGATCTGACCGTCGGGCTGCCGGGGCCGCGAGGAGGACAGCGGCAGATGATGGCCCCGCCACTGCATGCCACCTGATGAGGCACCAGGCAGCAGGTCCTCCAGCCGCTGTAGCAGGTGCTCTCTGGTCAACGAACCACCCGGCCGCAGCACCTCGCCGTAGCCGACGTTGGCGCGGCCGTCGCCGATCGGGAACGACCAGGCGTAGGCGGGCCAGTCCCGGGGGCCGAACACGATCCGCTGCTGCGTCGCGAGGTCCGGGCGCACCGGGGCGTACCCACGGATGGCCACCGCACGATGCCCGTCGGCGTTGCGCTCGATGCCGAGCACCCGCCGGACGGTGGACTCCGCACCATCGGCCGCCACGACCACCCGGGCCCGGATGTCGTCGACCTGGATGTGATCCCCGTGGTCCTCGACCGTGCGGACCCGGTGCCGACGCCACTGCGCCCCGGCTGCCAGCGCGGCCTCGGTGATGCGCGCATCGAAGACCTGCCGCGGGATGACGTGGGCGGGACGCCTCATCTCCCCGGTCACCGCCCCTGTCCCCGCGCCGCCGTGCGGGTAGCCGAGGTGCAGCTGCCGCACCGGCGTGAACCCCACGGTCACGTCGCCCACACCGAGGTCGGCCAGCACGTCGACGGCGTGCGGTGCGACGCCGTCCCCACACGGCTTGTCCCGCGGGAAGTCCGCGCGGTCCAGCAGCAGGACGCGAGCCGTGGCCTGCTCGGCCAGCGCAGCCAGCGCGGCACTGGCACCCGCAGGTCCGGCCCCCACGACCACCAGGTCCCATGTGTTCGTGTTCGTCATCGGACGGTGTCGGTCGCCGGGCCCGGCAGGCGATGACTGCCGGGAAGGCAGGTCGCGTCACCGCTGACCTCGCCGAGGTGCGCCGTCAGCTCACCGATGATGCGCAGGAGGGCCATGACAGACATCATCACAGCCGAGGGCCTCACTCGTTCGTTCGGCTCCACGGGGGCGCTGGCCGGGGTCGATCTCACCGTGGCCGAGGGGACCGTGCTCGGCCTGCTGGGACCGTCGTATCCGCTGACTTCACCGAGCACGGCACGGCGGCTACCGTCGTGTCGTGCCCGCTGCGGGTCGAATTCTGGTCATCGAGGACGACGAGCGACTCGCCGCGTCGCTGCGCCGGTCGCTGGCATACGAGGGCCACCACGTCCGCCTGGCCCGCGACGGGGTGCAGGGCCTGGCTGCCGCTGCCGAGGATCATCCCGACGTCATCGTGCTGGACGTCTTGCTGCCCGGCCTCGACGGCCTGGAGATCTGCCGCCGGATCCGACAGGCGGGTGACGACGTCTCGATCCTCATGGTGACCGCCCGGGACGCCGTGGCCGATCGGGTCGCCGGACTCGACGCCGGAGCCGACGACTACCTCGTCAAGCCCTTCGCTCACGACGAGTTGCTGGCGCGGGTCCGGGCGATGCTGCGGCGTCACGGGCCGGACACCGACGTGCTGCGGGTCGCCGACGTCGTCATCGACGTCCCCGCCATGCTCGTGACGCGGGCCGGCGTCGCGATCGAGCTGACGGCGCAGGAGTTCCGCCTGCTGGAGCAGTTCGTGCGCAACCCACGGGTGGTCCTGCACCGGGCTACGCTGCTGGCGGCGGTGTGGGGGCTGGACAGCCGGACCGCGTCCAATGTCGTCGACGTCTACGTCGGGTACCTGCGCCGCAAGCTGGAAGCCGGGGGCGGTGACCGTCTCATCCACGCCGTGAGGACCGTGGGGTACGTGCTGCGGGAACCGACCGCGACCTCGGTCCGGCCGTGAGGATCCGGCCATGAGGATCCGGCAGAGACTCGCCCTGCTCGGCACGGTGTTGGCGACCGGGACCGTACTGCTGTTCGCCGCCCTGCTGTATCTGCTGGCCACCGGGTCCACACAACGCGATCAGGACACGGCGCTGGCCGGGCTGGCGGCCACGGCGGCCGCCGACTACCGCCCGACCGGGGAGCAACCCGCCCTGACCATCGACGCCGCCACCAGTCTCGACGCCTTCATCATGGTCACCGATGCCAGCGGCGACGTCGTGTACTCCCAGGCACGCATCGACGGGGCCCTGCCCACCGTTCCCGCGCAACTCCGCACCGCGGTGGCGGCCACGGGCACCGCACGGCTGACGACGGCGTCGGACGGCGTCGAGCTCCGGATGTCGGCCCGCCCACTCGGTGAGGACGCTGCCGGGGGGCTGGTCGTGGCGGCACAGCAGACCGCATTCATGCGGAGTCAGCTGCAGGGCCTCACCGCCGCCACCGTCATCGCCGCGGTGTTCACCGCCATCGCTGGAGCCGTCGCGAGTTGGGTGGTCAGCGGTCGCGCGCTGCGGCCCCTGCGCGACCTGGCCGGCACCGCCGGCGAGATCGCTCGGACCGGTGACGTCACGCGACGCCTGCCCGTGGCCAAGGGCCGGGACGAGGTGGCAGGGCTCAGCCGGGAGTTCAACGCCATGATGGACCGGTTGCACGGCAGCCAGGCCTGGCTGGCCGCATCACTGGAGCAGCAGCGGCGCTTCGTCGCCGACGCCTCCCACGAATTGCGGACGCCGCTGACGACCATTCGCAACAATGCGGGCTTCCTGTTGCGGCGGCCTGATGCGGCGGCCGCGGATCGCGCCGAGGCACTCGGCGACCTGCGAGCCGACGCCGACCGGATGGCCGTCCTCGTCGAGGAGCTGCTGGTGCTCGCCCGTGCGGACGCGCTGCCGGATCCGATCCGCGAACCCGTGGACATCCTCGCGCTCGCCGCCGAGGTCTGCCGGATGGACGGGGCGCGCCTGGTACGGTCCCCCGACGGCCCGGCGGGGCCGTGTGTGGTGCTCGGGGACGAGTCGCTGCTGCGACGGCTGTTGCGCTGCCTGGTCGACAACGGGCGAGCCCACGGCGGTGGCACGGTCTGGGTGCGGGTCGGTGGCGCTGCGCCGTCGTGGGTGGTCGTCACGGTGTGGGACGAGGGACCCGGGTTCCCGACGGAGTCACTGGCCCACGTCTTCGACCGCTTCTACCGGGCCGACCCGGCCCGCTCGGGGCCGGGTAGCGGCCTGGGGCTGGCCATCGCTCAATCAGTGGCCAGAGCGCACGGCGGCGCGGTGCACGCGACCAACGGTGCGCACGGCGGCGCGGTGCTCACCGTCCATCTGCCTGTCGCCACCGTCGACAACGAGGCCGACGCAGACTCTCATCGCTGACTCATCGACCGCCCATCGACGGTTCACAGACCGTTGTGACGGTGCGGGTATGGATACCAGCCAGCGGATCCGGGTCGCGCGGATCCTCATCCTGTTCGAACTCGTGCTCGCCGTCACCTCGTTCATCGAGGCCTCGGTCTTCGTCGCCGTCGGCCTGTCACTGCCCGGGTCCGCCCTGCTCACCCTGGGCCATGTCGTGCTGCTCGCGGTGGCCGCCCGCTGCCTGGCCCGTGGCGGTCCCACCTGGCCGGCCCGGGTGCTGCAGATCCTGGTGCTCACCTCGGCGGTCATCGATCTCGTAGTCGCGGCCCTGGTCGAGATGCAGCCGCTGCCGGTCGTCGTCGGGGTCCGGATCCTGGTCCCCGTTGTCGTCCTCCTGCTCCTGCGCGGCGATCGCTCCGCTCGGCGCGTTCGAGCCGTGCCGGCCGACGCCGCGGTGAGCGCCTGATGGGCCAGCTGCTACCGATGCACGACGGTGTCGAGCACGCTCACGAGCCGGGCACGCTCGTCGGATCGGTGCTCTACGACGTGATGCCCGAGCACGTCCCCGGGCTGGTCGTGATGGTCCTCGCCCCGCTCGCCGGCTGGGTGGTGTGGCGACTGCGATCCAGGCCGCCGCTGCGTCGCGCGGTGTGGCTGCTGAGCCTGCTCAGCCCGGAACGGCGGGTCGCCATCGCGGCTCTGGCACTCTCGGGCGCCGTCCACGCTGTGATCGTCCCTGCGCATGGCTGGTCGCTGAGCTCACTCGGCTTTCTCCTCGACGCGGTGTTGCTGTTCTGGGCCGCCTCCCGGTTGCTGCACCAGGCTCGACACGCCCACGCGCTCGCGAGCGTCGTGCTGGCCGGCTCGCTGCTGGGGCTGGCCGTCAGTGCCGGGTCGGGCGAGACACCCGACCAGGTGGCCATGGCCTGCAAGCTGGTGGAGCTGATCGGGCTGATCGCCCTGTGGTCCCCGTTGACCGCCGGCCGAGGTGTGCGGGTGCTGGGCACCATAGGCGCCGCTGCCGTCGCCGTCGTGGTGGCGACGCCGGTCTGGGGCGTGGCGCTGCAGGCGGGTGGCGGCGGTCATCATGGCGAGGGCGGCGCGGTCCCGCTCGCGACACTGATCGAGGCAGGCCCGATCGTGTCCGGTCCGATCGACGGCGCCGTCACGGCCGAGCAGCAGCTCGCCGCCGACCAGCTGTTCGCGGCCACGTCAACAGCCATCTCGGCGTACGCCGATCCCGGGGTGGCCGCCGCGCAGGGCTACCGCACCGACGGTATCCGCGGCACCGACTTCCACGCCGAGAACCCGAGCTTCAAGACCGACGGCCTGGTCCTCGACCCGGCCCGGCCGGAGAACCTCATCTATGCCGAGGGCCCGCGGGGCCTGGTGCTCCTGGGGGCGATGTTCGAGACCGAGGAGATCGACGAGCGCGGTCCAGCCGTCGGCGGCCCGCTGACCATGTGGCACAACCACGAGCAGGTCTGCTTCGGCCTGTTCCCACCGTCCCTGGCAGGTGCCACCTCTGCCTACGGGCTGTGCCCCGCCGGCTCGGTCACGCTCACGCGCACCGGGCAGATGCTGCATGTCTGGACGGTCCCCGGCGCCCCCGAACGCTTCGGCGACCTGCCCGAGGAGTGGTTGACGGAGTACCTGGCCTCGACCGCCTGACCCCCTGACCCCCTGACCCCCTGGCCGAGGGTGGGTCAGCCGTCGCTGGGGTCGGTGGTCACGAAGTCGATGAGCTCCTCGACCCGGCCCAGCAGGGCCGGCTCCAGGTCGTTCCAGCTCCGCACCTGCCCGAGAATGCGCTGCCAGCCGAGCCCGACGTCCTCGGCGGTGGCATGCGGCCGGCCCAGGGCGGCCAGCACGCCCTCCTTCCACGGCCGCCCCTTTTCGATCATGGGCCACTGCCGCAACCCGACGCGTTCCGGCAGCACGGCCTGCCAGATGTCGACGTAGGGGTGTCCCACGACCAGCACGTTCGGGCGCAGCCGCGGTGAAGCGGCAACCGAGGCGGCCTCGCGCCACTCCTTCGACCCCGACACCAGGTGGTCGACCAGCACCCCGATCCGCCGCCCCGCCGCCGGCTCGAACCCACGCAGCGCCTTGGCCAGGTCGTCGACCCCGTGCAGCGGCTCCACCACCACACCCTCGACGCGCAGGTCGTGCCCCCACACCTTCTCTACCAGCTCGGCGTCGTGCAGCCCCTCCACGAGGATGCGCGAGGCCCGTGCGGTTCGCGCCCGCGTCCCCGCGACAGCCACCGACCCGCTCGCACTACGAACCGGCGTGCGGGAAGCTTGCGGCCGCGGCGGCACCAATCGCACGGCCACCCCGTCGAGCAGGAAGCCGTGGCCGAGCGGGAACGTCCGCCGGCGCCGATGCCGGTCCTCCAGCACGACCACCCGGACGCCGCCACTGACCTCGGTCGCGACCACGGCACCGCACCAGCCCGTGGTGGCGTCCTCGACGACGAGCCCCCGCTCGACGGGAACATCGCGCGGAGGGGCTTTGGTCGGTCGGGCCGCGAGCACGTCCTGCCCGTACCGGTCGAGAGCCACCGCGGCACGGTAAGTCTGTCCACAGCGCCCATGCGGCAGGCGCGCCCGACAGTGGGTTGCTGTCCGCCCATGGCGAAATGTTGAGCCGGCCCGGATCAACCCCGCAGCAGCAGCGGTTGCCGTCTTCGTGACCACGCAGAACTTCCCCGTGCTCTTCCTCGACGACGTCGTCGTGCTGCCGGGCATGGTCGTGCCCATCCAGCTGGCCGACGCCGCCCAGGCCGCCGTCGACGCTGCGCGCGCCGACGCCGGCCCTACTCAGGCCAACCTGCGCCTGCTCCTCGTCCCCCGCATCGATGGCACCTCCGGCGTCATGGGCACCGTCGCGGAGATCACCCAGCTCGGTCGGCTGCCGGACGGCCAGCCGGGGGCGGTACTGCGCGCCTTGCAACGTGCCCGTATCGGCCGCGGCGTCACCGGACCAGGCGCCGCGCTGTGGGTCGAGGCCGAGCCGTTGACCCCCGCCGAGCCGACTCCTCTCGCTCGTGAGCTCGCCAACGACTACAAGCAGGTGCTGCTGTCGATCCTGCAGCAGCGCAACGCCTGGCAAGTCATCGACGCCGTGCAGCGGATGACCGAGCCCGACGAACTCGCCGATGCGGCCGGGTACGCCTCCTGGCTCGATGTCGCCGAGAAGGTCACCCTGCTGGAGACCACCGACGTGTCGGAACGGCTGCGCGTCCTGCTCGACAGGGCGCGCGCGCACCTCGCCGAGGTCGAGGTGTCGGACAAGATCCGCACCGACGTCCGCGATGGCATGGAGAAGACCCAGCGCGAGTACCTGCTGCGCCAGCAGCTCGCCGCGATCCGTAAGGAGCTGGGCGAGGACGACGCCGACTCGCCGGACGACTTCCGCACCCGTATCGAGGCCGCCGACCTGCCGGGAGGAGTCCGCGAAGCGGCGCTGACCGAGGCCGGGCGACTGGAGCGGACCTCGGACGCCTCACCCGAGGCCGGCTGGATCCGGACCTGGCTGGAGACCGTCCTCGACATGCCGTGGAACTCCCGCAGCACCGACGCCACCGACGTCCGCGCCGCCCGAGATATCCTCGATGCCGACCACACCGGCCTCGACGACGTCAAGGACCGGATCGTGGAGTTCCTGGCCGTGCGGGCGCGGCGGGCCAGCCGTGGCCTGTCGGTGGTGGGCGGCCGTGGTTCCGGCGCTGTCCTGGCCCTCGTCGGCCCACCCGGCGTCGGCAAGACGTCGCTCGGCGAGTCCGTCGCCAAGGCGATGGGCCGGCAGTTCGTCCGGGTCTCCCTCGGCGGCGTCCGTGACGAGGCGGAGATCCGCGGCCACCGGCGCACCTACGTGGGTGCGATGCCCGGAAGGATCGTGCGGGCGCTCAAGGAGGCGGGGTCGATGAACCCGGTCGTGCTGCTCGACGAGATGGACAAGGTCGGCTCGGACTACCGCGGCGACCCGGCTGCGGCGCTGCTCGAAGTCCTCGACCCGGCACAGAACCACACGTTCCGCGACCACTACCTCGATGTCGACCTCGACCTCTCCGATGTCGTGTTCCTGGCCACTGCCAACGTGCTGGAGACCATCCCCGACGCCCTGCTCGACCGGATGGAAGTGGTTCGGCTCGACGGCTACACCGAGGACGAGAAGGTCGCGATCGCCCGCGACCACCTGCTGCCGCGGCAGCTGGAGCGGGCGGGGCTGGCCACCGACGAGGTCGACATCGCCGACGGCGCGCTGCGCGTGATGGCCGCCGAGCACACCCGCGAGGCCGGCGTCCGGCAGCTGGAGCGTGCCCTGGCGAAGGTGCTGCGGAAGGTCGCCACAGAGCTCGCCACCGGTGAGGTGCGCGATGCCGGTGAGGTGCGCGATGCCGGTGACGAGGGCGCCGGCGTGCCCGTCACGGTCGCCGCGCAGGACGTCACCCGATACCTCGGCCGGCCACGCTTCACCCCGGAGTCGGGTGAGCGCACCGCGGTGCCGGGCGTCGCGACCGGCCTGGCCGTGACCGGCGCGGGCGGCGACGTGCTGTTCGTCGAGGCGGCGACGATGGCCGGCGAGCCAGGGCTGACGCTGACCGGCCAGTTGGGCGACGTCATGAAGGAGTCCGCGGCGATCGCCATGAGCTACCTGCGGGCCAATGGCGAGCGCCTCGGCGTCGACGTGGAGACGCTGAACGATCACCGGATCCACGTTCACTTCCCGGCGGGTGCGGTCCCCAAGGACGGCCCGTCAGCAGGTGTCACCATGACGACCGCACTGGCCTCGCTGCTGACCGGACGACTGGTCCGCGCCGAGGTGGGCATGACCGGCGAGGTGTCGCTGACCGGTCGGGTGCTACCCATAGGCGGGGTCAAGCAGAAGCTGCTGGCCGCGCACCGAGCCGGGTTGACCGATGTCCTCATCCCGGCGCGCAACGGCTCGGACCTCGACGACGTCCCGGCTGAGGTTCGCGCCCAGCTGCGGGTACACCTGGTCAGTGACGTGGCCGAGGTGCTCGACCTGGCCCTGGAGCCCGCAGTCGGCGCAGCCAGCCTCGCCGCGTGAGCAACCCGGGTCAGCCCCGGATGTCGCCGACGCCGTTCACGACCGTCAAGTTGAGTCTCCGGGAATCACCTTGACCGTCCTCGCCGTTGTTCTGACCATGACCACCGACCCCACCCGCGCATCCCTCGTCGACAGTCTCACGGGCGTCCGCTTGGCGGATGTCCAGCTGACCGCGGGCGAGGGTATGGACGACGTCGAGACCTACCGCTTCGCCCAGGACCTCGTCACCCAGGGCGAGTTCTCCCGCGCCGTGACCCTGCTCGAAGCGCTGGCGAAACGACTGGACGAGGAGTGCGTCCGCGAGCTTCTGGGCAGGGCCTACTACGGGCGGGCCCAGCTACGGCCCGCCGAGCGGGTCTTCCGGGCACTGATCGAGGACTTCCCCGACGACCCCTACGCCCACCACGCACTTGCCCGCACCTTGGCCCGGCAGTCCCGGCACGCGGAGGCCCGCGCCCACCGCCGGTTGGCCCAGGCGATGACCGGCGCCTGAGGCGAGCACGGCCCCGCTACGGTGTTCTGATCGACTCATCCACCCCTGTCAGCTCGGACCGGCCGTCCCTCGGGCAGGCGATGCTCGAACGCGTCGTCATCCTCGACGGCGGCCTCGCCACGCAACTGGAGGCGGCCGGTCACGACCTCTCGACCGACCTGTGGTCGGCCCGGCTGCTGCGCGACGAGCCCGGCGCGATCCTCGCCGCACACCGCACCTTCGTCGATGCCGGAGCCGAGGTCGTGACCACTGCCAGCTACCAAGCCAGTTTCGAGGGCTTCGCGGCGGCTGGAATCGAGGCGGGCGAGGCGGCTCGGTTGATGCGGCGGTCGGTTGAGCTGGCGCGGGCCGCTTCCGATGCCGACGGCCCGCGCTGGGTCGCCGCGTCGATCGGTCCCTACGGCGCCGTTCTCGCCGACGGACAGGAGTACACCGGCGAGTACGTCGCCGCGGACTGGAGTGGTCGCTCGAGTGGGGGGCTGACTGTCGCGGAACTACGTGAGTTCCACGTGCGGCGGATGTCGGTGCTGGCCGAAGCCGGACCTGACGTGTTCGCGGTCGAGACGATCCCGGCGCTGGCCGAGGTGGAGGCGATCCTGAGCGCGCTCGACGAGGTCGGTCTCCCGGCGTGGGTGTCCTTGACGACAGTCGTCGACGCCGACGGCAGGCCGAGGACACGACGAGGCGAGTGTGCAGTCCGAGCGTTCGCCATGGCCGCCGACTGCGAAGCCGTCATCGCCGTCGGCGCGAACTGCATGGCACCGGTCGGGGCGTATGTCATCGTCGAGGCGGGTCAGGCCGTCGACATGCCGGTCGTCCTCTATCCCAACAGCGCCGAGGCCTGGGACGGCGCGGCTCGTCGCTGGACCGGCAGTTCTCAGCACGCATGGGACACCCAGCAGTGGGTCGCAGGTGGCACTCGCCTGTTGGGTGGTTGTTGCCGGATCGGCCCGGCGGACATCGCGCGCCTGGTGAATCTCCACACCCGCCTGGACTAGCGCCCATCCACAACTGGCAGCTCAGCCCGTCCCGACCTTCGAACTTCGAACATATGTTCGATGAATGCCGACGAATTGGTTCAGACGAGGACACCACTGGCTACGGGGGTTGCGGTGCCTGCTGCTCGACCACGAATGGCAGTTGTGGCGCCATGTCCATTCCGGGCTGCTGATCACCCGTTGCCGCCGCTGCGGCCGGACGATGCGGTGACAGGCCCGGCCCGGACGGCTCAGCCGAGCCGGGCCTTCGTGCCCACGTAGCGAAGGCCGCGTGACAACCGCGTCGAGGTGCCCTGACGCTGCTCGACGGTGTCGGCCAGCTTCCGGGCCGCGGCAGCGGCCAGGGGAACCGCCAGGGCCACCACAGCCCAGCGGACGACGACGCCAGTCACCCGCGGGCCCTGGACGTGGTCTCGTTCACCAGGCGGCGGAAGCGGCCCTCGGCCTGGAGTTCCGGCCGCTGCTGCTGGCTCTGCTGCGCGCCGAGGCCGACGATCGTGCCGGTGAGGGCAGGCAGCGCATACTGCAGCGCCCGGAGCTGCCGTTGGGCATCCGCGACCTCATCGGGGGTGGCGCTGTTGGGCTCCACACTGCCGCTTGCGGGGACGTTGCCCGCCTTCGCCACCTTGGCGCCCAGCAGCCCGCTATAGGCGGTGGCGGCGAGCGCCAGCAAGGTGACGATCGTCTTGATGATCGAGTTGGATCGCACCCCGGCCTGCTTGGCGACGCGGTCGCGGTTGGCGATCACCAGACCCAGACCACCAATGACGTGGGCGCCGACGGCGACGAAGTTTAGCGGGGCCCATCTGCCCCACCCGGCTGCTGCCACCCGAGGGCGCTCGGTGGGGTCACTGACCGCGTCGGCCGCGCCGTTGACCCCGGCAAGGCCCATCAGCGATCCGCCGAACCAGGCGGCGCCGCCCAGGTCGTGAAGCAATTGCGAGAACACGGTGGGACGCGACACAGGGGATCTCCTTCGTAGGGTGTGACCGATGTGTGGTTATGGGTACCCGACTCGCTGCCCCCGCATACGCGTCCGCTGGGACTCCCACCAATCGGTGGCAGGTGGCCGACGGTTCCCGAGGTCGCCGCTGCGTTCGACAGGCGCGAGCCGAAGAGTCCTGTCACACCTGTCCTACGGATGTACCCCGAGGGTACCCCCACGCCTCGGACACACTCCCCTGCTTCCCAGTGATGGGTCAGGGATGGGCAGTCGACGCCGCCCTGCCCGGTGGGGTGATGCGGGCGGCTCTCCCCGGTGGTTGGCTACGCATGCGCGCGACATTGAGCCGCGTCGCCGGTCACGCGATGCAGCGACGACCGAACCATGATGGAGAGGGAGACACTCATGACTGACACGACGATCGATCCCGAGGGCCCACTGGACGGCGGGGCCACCGGCAGCCCGGGTCATGACGGTGGCGCAGACGGTGGCGCTGACGGTGGCGCCGGTTCCGATGGTGGAGCCGACGGCGGCGCGGGTGGCGAGCAGGGCCCGGCGGACGGCGGCGCCGGTTCCGATGGTGGCGCAGACGGCGGCGCGGGTGGCGAGCAGGGCCCGGCGGACGGCGGCGCCGGTTCCGATGGTGGAGCCGACGGCGGCGCGGACGGCAGCGCTGATTCCTGATTCGAGCACGCCGGCTGGGGGCGGTGCCGCATCGCGGCTCGCTCCCGGCCAGGCGCTGCGCCGCTGCACCGCATTGCCGATGCAGACATTCGCCGAGGAGGTGTGGGGTCGCAGCGCGTCGTTGAGCCGGGCCGCGGAACTGCCACGGCGCGGCTTCGAGGACCTGTTCACCCTGGACGCCGTCGACCGGCTGGTGTCGCTGCAGTCCCTCCGCACCCCGTTCCTCAAGGTCGCCAAGGACGGCGAAACGCTGGCGACCGCGACGTTCACCCGCGGCGGCGGCGCCGGTGCAGCGATCGGCGACCAGGTAGGTGACGATCAGCTCAGCCGATTGTTCGCCGACGGGTCGACCATCGTGCTGCAGGCCCTGCACCGCACCCACGCCCCGCTGCTCCGTTTCGGCCAGGCCCTTGCGGCCGACCTGGGTCACCCGGTGCAGGTCAACGCTTACATCACCCCGCCGCAATCGCAGGGCTTCTCCCACCACTACGACGTCCACGACGTCTTCGTACTGCAGGTCGCCGGCGAGAAGCGCTGGGTGATTCACGCTCCCGTGCTGATGCACCCGATGCGCGACCAGCCCTGGACCGAGCGCCGAGCCGAGGTGGCCGCCGCCGCCGAGGGCGAACCGTTGCTGGACATCGTGCTGCGCCCGGGCGACGCTCTCTACCTGCCCCGCGGCTTCATCCACGCCGCAACCGCGCTGGGTGGTATCAGCGCCCATCTGACCGTGGGTGTCCAGGAGTGGACCCGCAAACACCTGCTCGACCACGTCGTTGCCATGATCAGCGGCACCGATGCCGTCCGTGTCACGCTGCCGATCGGGGTCGATGTCACCGACCCCGCCGCCATCTCCGGCGAGCTGTCAGCAACCATTGGAGCCATGCGCTCGCAGTTGGATGCCCTGGCCGCCGATGTCGGGGGCCGCGCCGCGGGTCCGGTCGCCCGCGGGATGCGGTTGGCGGCGCGCAGTGCGACCAGGGCAGAGCCCGTAGGGCCGATGGCTCAGGCCCGGGCGATCGCCCGACTGGACACCGGGACGGCGCTGCGGATCCGGGACGGGCTGCGGCCCGCCGTGAGGCACGACTGCGACGCAACGGTGCTGGACACCGCCGAGGTCACCGTCACCCTCACCTCAGCCGACCGCGACGCCGTCGACCGCTTCGCCTCCGGCCAGATCCTGCGGGCCGCGGAGCTGTCCCTCGACGGTGAGGTTCACCTGGCCCGGACTCTGCTGCAGCACGCCATCGCGGTCGAGGCCTGACCGCGACGTGCCAGCCACCGGATTCCGCTGCTCCACGGCCGCCCGGGAGCGCCACGACCCGCTGTTCGCCACCGCGACGCCCACCCGCAGGTTCCTGCTGGTCGAGGTGCCCGGACCATGGCCGCGGCAGCCCATGCGCCACGCCCGGCTCGACCACGGGGTGGCCGACCTGCTCGCGGCGCAGGCCGACGGCGCGGGCGCCCGGCTGCTGCTGATCCGGCGCCCCGGGCGTCATCCGGACGTCCCGCATTCCGGGGGATTGTCGTGGGCCATCGCGGACATCTCCCCGCAGGTGGAGACCGTCCGCTGGGGCCGGTTCCGCGACGACACCGAGCTGTTGGCCATCGACGTCGCGGCTGCCCTGGACCCGGCCGCCGACCGGGCGTCCGGCCCGCAGCGCGTCGCGCTCGTCTGCACGCACGGCACCCGGGACGTCTGCTGCGCGGTGCGGGGCCGCCCGGTCGCGCAGGCGGTGGCGGCCGTGGCCGGTTGGGACGTGTGGGAGTGCACCCACGTCGGCGGAGACCGGTTCGCGGCGAACATCGTCGTGCTGCCCACCGGGGACATGTTCGGCCAGCTCGACCCCGATACCGCACCTGGCGTGCTGCAACAGCACGAAGCCGGTCGACTGTCCCGGGCCCACCACCGCGGCCGATGCGGTACATCGCCCATCGAACAGGCGGCCATCGCTCTCGTCGCCGAGGCAATCGATGACGACGCCCGGGGCGCCGTCCTCGTGGGACCCGTCCGCGACGCCCCCACCAACATCCTCACCGCCAGGAACCTGCTCACCGGCGGCGCACCGCCCGACGCGATGTGGGACGTCGCAGTCGTCCACGCCGGGCAGGGATACGTCGCGAGGATCAGCGGCTCGTGGGGCCCTCCCGCCAAGCTGCAGTGCTCCGGTGGTGTCGGTGTCCGAGCCCGGCGCTACGCCCTGGACTCGTTGGCGCTGATCCGGCCGGAGCAGCTGCTTTCGTCGCCCCGAGGATGACTCGCTGTGGGCCCCAGGATCACAGCTGGTCCAGCCTGCCGAGCAGCCTGACCCGGCCCAGCCCGCCGTCGGGGTAGATGTCGACCCGGACGTGGGTCACCGGCTCCGGCAGCTGCACGGCCAAGAAGCGGTGCGGGGTATCGGGCAGCAGTCCGGTGCGGGCCACCAGGTCTCGCCAGGTCAGCTGCGACCAGCGGGCGGAGCCGTGGCTGCCCTCGCCAGGGGCCCCGGACGCTCCCTGGATCCGCACCGCGGCAGGCGCGTTACCAGTGAAGTGCGTGGTGTCGATCTCGACGATGTCGACGTCACCCGCACCGGCCAGCCTGACGATCACCCACTCGTTGCCGGGCACCCGACGCCGAGCCGTCTCCCACCCCTCGCCGATCGTGGCGTGACGGCCAGGCAGCAGCAGGTTGGCGGGCGAGGAGTAGAAGCGGTTGGAAGCGTCGGCGATCGTGGCGCCATTGACCATTGCCGCGAGGTCGACCGTGCCACGCAGGAAGCGGCGGTCGGGAACGACATCGCCGAGCACGCGCAACCGGGCGACGCCGCCGTCGGGGTAGATCGTCAGCCGGACGTGCGTCCAGACGCCTGGATCGCCGACCTGGAACGGGTTGGCGGCGTCCCCGGCCAAGGGGCTGCAGGGCACCAGCGTCGTCCACGACAGGTCGAGCAGCTCGGTGACGGTGGGGTAGCCCTCGACGGCCACCGCCTCGATCGAGGCGCTCTCGGGGAAGTTGCCGGTGAAGTGGGCGGTGTCGACGATGACGCTGCGGACCCGGCCCGGGGCCCCCAACCGGACGATCGCCTGGTCGATGTCGGTCAGGCCGGGCCGGTCCCGGCTGCGCCTGGTCTCCCAGCCGTCGTACTCCTTGCCGTCTCGGGTGAACGTGCCCCGCTGCCACGCCGCCGGCGCCGGGTCGATGAGGTGACGACGGTCGGCGAACAGTTCGTCGCTGGCCCAGATCACCTGAGCGTCCAGCGCCCGCGACGCGAGGTCGACCAGACCGCGCCGTGTGGATGCGTCCCCGTCTGGTGCGATCACCGCGGTCACATCCCGCCTCCGTTCAACAACCGGCCACGGGCAGTGTGGCCGTCCACCAGCTGCCCACCCAGATAGGCCGCGCGGACCGCACCGTCCAGGACCAGACCGTCGTAGGCGCTGACCGGGTTGCGATGCAGCAGTTCGGCCGCGCTGACCGGGGTCGTGCCCGCCGGGTCGAAGACGCAGAAGTCGGCGTCCGCGCCCACCTGGATCCGGCCCTTGCGAGGCAGTCGCGCCAGGTCCGCAGGGCCACTCGCCATCCACCGAACCACGTCGGCCGGGGCGAACCCGCGGGCCCTCGCGCCGGTCCAGACCGCGGGTAGCGAAACCTGGATCGAGGCGATGCCACCCCAAGCCTCGTCCAGGTCGCCGGTGTCGAAGCGCTTGAGTGCTGTGGTGCACGGCGAGTGATCGCTGACCACGATGTCGAGATGCCCGGCCGCCACCGCCTGCCACAACAGGTCCCTGTCGGTCCGGCCGCGAATGGGTGGGCAGCACTTGAATTGCGGTGCGCCGTCCGGCAACTCCTCGGCGGCGAAGGTCAGGTAGTGCGGGCAGGTCTCTGCGGTGATCCGGACGCCGCGCTGCCGGGCCTCGACCAGGAGATCCACCACGGCGGCCGCGGCCACGTGCACGATGTGGACCCGGGCGCCGGTGTCCGCGGCGGCCGCGATCACCCGGGCGACCGCGGTGACTTCCGCCTGGTCGGGGCGGCCCGCCACGAAGTCGGCGAAGACCCGCCCCGCCGGTCGAGCCGCCGCCGCGATCGTCGCCTCGTCCTCGGCGTGCACCAGCAGAAGACCGTCCAGGTCGGCGAGCCGGGCGAGCGCCTGCCGCAGGTCGCCGTCGGCGAGGTGCCCGAACTCGGGAACCCCCGAGGGCAGCAGGAAGCACTTGAATCCGAACACCCCGGCGGCCAGCATCGGGGCGAGATCATCGACGTTGCCCGGCACCGCGCCGCCCCAGAAGCCCACGTCGACGTGTACCCGGCTCCTTGCCGCCGCTCGCTTGATCTGCAGCGCCGACACCGTCGTGGTTGCCGGGATGCTGTTCAGGGGCATGTCGAGGATGGTCGTGATGCCTCCCGCCGCCGCCGCAAGCGTCGCGCTCTCGAACCCCTCCCACTCGGTGCGCCCCGGCTCGTTGACGTGGACGTGCGTGTCCACCAGACCCGGCAGTAGCACCACTCCTGGCCCGTACTCCGCATCGATGTCGACCACCCGGCCGGCCGACGCCGCCAGCGCATCCCCGGCCGGACCCGGCGCGGCCACGGCCACTATCGCGCCGTCGCGCATCCCGATAGCCGCGGCAGTCTGTCCACCCGGCAGCTCCGCTCGCTGCGCCCGGACCACCGAGTCCACCTTCGTCATGCGAGTACGTGCTGCCCGCTACCGCGGGTCGGGGCTGTCGAAGGGGACCATGCGCGAGTCAGCCATGCACCTGCTCGGCGAACTCGAACCACCACCGGATACCGGGGTCTCCTGGTGCCCCGCTACCACCGAGGTCATAGCGGTAGGGGGACTGCTGCGTCCACTGCTTGTTGTGGAAGAACACTCCCGCCAGACCGGGCCTCGCCGCGGCGTCGACGATGTTCTCGGTATAGACAGCCTGCTCGCCTGCCCCGAACTCGCCTTTGACCGGTTGGCTGCGCCCGCCGAGAATCTCGACATTGATCATCGGCTTGGTCAGTCCGGCCGCCACGTACCTGTCGTAACGCTCGCCGGAGTCGCCGTTGTTTGCCGTGAGGACGTCACAGCGTGGGTCTGCGGCCATGATGTCGTTCTTCGCCGGGTCGTAGCCCCCGACGCCGACAATCATGTCGCGGTCCACGGCCTGATAGACGTCACACAGCTGCAGCACCAGCTCTGGGACACGGACGTCGTAGTAGCCCGCCATATCCGAGTACCCGTTGCTGTTCTGCTCATTGACCAGATTGATGATGACATTCTTCTCGCCACGCAGTTCCCGGGCTACCGTTCTCACGACATTGCGAACCCCATCGGCGGTGGTGGCCTTGAGCGTGGCCCCCTGGTAGTAGATGCCGACAACCACCACCATCCCGAGGGAGTCGGCTGCGGCGATGATCCGGTCGATACGTCCCTGGACCGTAGGATCGACGGACCTTCCATCCGAGGCGAAAGGGTCACTTGCCCCGCCGGTCGAGCCCATGTAGTAGATGGCGACAGCGTTGACCTCGTACGCCTTGTACACCGGGAGCAGGGCTATCAGCTGATCGGTCAAGGGGCCGCTGAGCGGCGCGCTCGCCAGCCTGATTCCGGTCACCTCGATCGGGGCGCCGTTGTTCAGCAGGCGGTTGCCCGACACGCTGAGCACATTGTCCAGCGGAGGTGCGGGTGATGTGGATGAAGCTGACGTGGTGACCGGAGTCGTGCTGACCGGAGTGGTGCTGACGGGAGCGGTGGTTGTCGGCGTTGGGGGTGGCGGCCCGGACAAGGATCCGCCCTGGACTGACACCACGACATCATCGAAGCCGGCCGTGGAGAACTTCGTCGTGTTGACACCCGTAGTCCGGAACTCGACGGCCCCGACGCCACTGGTCCCCAGTCGGATGCCCGACGCCTCGACCGGCCCCGTGCCCGGGTTGAGGTCCAGGCTGAAGGTGCCGGCGTCGAGGTCGGCCAGGACCCGCACCCGGGTAGGTCCTGTGACCACCCCCACCTGCGTCGTGACACCCGCCACGCGATAGCCGAAGCCGCGGTCTGTGCCCAGTCCCAGCGGTGCGACACCGCCCCATACCAGCTCGACCGCGGGGGCCACATCCCCGCTCGCGGCACCGTCCGCCAACCGCATGACGACTCCGAAGGTGTTCTCGGTGGCGGTGCGCTGCCAGTCGAGGAGGTAGTCCAGCCGCAGAATGCCAGTCGTCTGACGAGGGAACATCGCTCGGGCCACGGGCAGATCGACCCCGTCCCGGGACGTGAAAGACATGGCCGTCCCGCTGACCCGCACCTGGTTGGCGCTGTCCTCGGTCTCGGCCCACGGCGGGCCCAATGCGGCCGCAGGTGGCCGGTCGAAGGAGTCCGCCAACAGCAGTCCGCTGTACGGGGTGGGGCTCGCGGTCGGGGACGTCGGCGAGGACGACGGCACCGTCGCGGGGATGGTCGTGGGCGCGGTCGTCGCGACCGGCGGCGTGGCCCCGGCGTCCACCCTGATGTCATCGAAGGCCAACCCGGTGAAGTTGCGGTCGTTGAGACCGGATGTGAACAACCGCACGCCGTCGATCCCGGCCGCGGCCGCTAAGGGAACCGTCGCGGCGCCGAGCGGGCCGGTCGGTGACGTCACGGTCACTCTCGCCGAGTCCGTGTCGAGATCAGCGACCACGTCCACCCGCACCCTGCCCCGCACCGCGGCGACCGGCAGCAGCGCTCCCGCAGGACCGTATGCGGCCAGCACCTGATCGGCGACACCCGGGCGAACCCCACCCCAGCGCAAGTCGACGACCGCCCCCGATCTCGCGTCAATGCTGGGCGCGGCCGCTGCTGCCGAGTCGATGAGTTGCATTCGCACTTCGTAGCTGCTCTCGGCGCCGACCTTTGACCAGTCCATGGCATAAGACCACGACAGCAGGCCGGAGGTGACGGGCGCGAACGTCCGTGACACCACCGGCGCAGCAAGATCATCGCGGGTGTTCATCCGCAACTCGCCGGTCCGGATTCGAGCGATGGCAGTTGCCGTGCCCGTCTGTGCCCACCCCGGCCCGACGACGTCGGAGTCCGCCCGGTCGAAGGAGTCGGCGAGCAGGTTTTGTGCCGCTCCCGCCGACGTGGCGAAGGTCCCGATGGGGACTCCCGACACCGCCACGACCACCACTCCCGCCAACAGGACAGCCGTCGCAGACAGGGCAGACGTTCGGGCCGGGCTCACCATGGGACGAGTGTGACGGACAGGGGGCCCTCCCGGGGCGCCTTGACCGGACCGGCACGGGTCAGCGCCTGCCCCTCTCGCCCGCTAGCTCGTACAGGACACCGCGGTCGACGGCAACGACCGCGCTCAGCTCAGCATCGTCGACCGCCCCGCTGTCCAGGCCACGCAGCACCCCCAGCGCCAGCGCCCTCGCCGTCGCGGGCTCGTCGACCGTGCCGGACTCCGCGCGATCGCGGTAGGCCCGTAACCGGGCGGCCGCCACCGGCAACTCCCGACGTGCCATGACGTAGACGGACATGTATCGAGTGACCAGGTGACCCGGGTGCATGTCCCAGCCCTGGTAGATCGCGCGCTCGTACTGCCGACGGACCAGCCGCGCGTGCACAGCCCAGGCGGCCAGCACCGCCTCGCGCGAACCCACCGGTATGACGTTGGTCGAGCCGTCGCTGACCCGCGCACCCGTACCTGCAGCGGCGAACTGCATAACCGCCTTGGCCGCATCGGCCAACGGATGGTCCAGGGCCTGGAACCGCCCACTGACCCCCATCGCCGCGCTGAAGTCGTACGTGCCGTAGTGCAGGCCCTCGCACCGACCGGCACATGCCGCGATCATCCGCGGGATGGGTGACGAGCCGTCCGCGGCGATGATCGCCTGTGGCACCTCGATCTGCAGTTCCAGGCGGACCGCGCCGGCCCCGAGACCGTGAGCAGCCTCCAGCGCGGCGCACACCTCGACCATCGCCACGACGTGAGCCACGGTGGCAACCTTGGGCAGCGTCACCACGAACCGCGGCGGCAACCCACCGGCGGCAACCGAGGCCCCGACCAGCAGCTCCAACGACCGCAGCGCCCTCGCCCGGGTAGCCGGCCACAACGACTTGATCCGCACCCCGGCGACGATGGGAGCAGCCGACCCCGCCGAGACAAGCCCCGCGAGCACCTGCCCGGCGGCGACCGCCGCCGCGTCCTCCTCGTCGTCCGGGCGGGCACCGTAGCCGTCCTCGAGGTCGATTCGCAGGTCCTCCACCGGCTGGCCGGCCAGCTTCGCCCGTACCCGCGGCACGACATCCGCCAGCTCCGCAGCCGTCACGTCGAGCGCATCCCCCAGCACCTGCGCCAGCGCGGCCGTGTTCGGGGCGTGAACATCGAGCAAGGCGAGCGCTTGCTCCCCCCACTCAGCGGGTGTGGACGACGTGATCACATCAGCCGGGACATAGCAGGTGTGCACCGGTTGCCGAGTCGGGGTATCCCCGGGGTACACCTTCGCGAACGATGCATCGTCCGCTGCGAGCCTCGCCTCGACCAGCGCCGCTAGGTGCTCGCGCATCAGCTCAGCCGTCGACGAGGTCGTAGGCGGGCAGGGTCAGGAAGTCGACGAACTCCTCGTCCAGCGCCAGCCGGCTGAACAACGCCGTCGCCTGAGCCAGCCGGTCCGCCGGCACCGCGTCGCCGATCGCCGCGGCCTCCTCGTCGATGATCCGCCGCACCAGTTCCCGGGTGACCCGCTCGCCGGTCTCCAAGCGCACCCCGTAGCGCACCCACTGCCACACCTGCGAGCGTGAGATCTCCGCGGTCGCCGCGTCCTCCATCAACGAGTGGATCGCCACCGCGCCGGACCCACCCAGCCACGCCGCCAGGTACCGCAGCGCAACGTCGACGTTGTTCCGCAGTCCCGCCTCGGTGGGCTCCCCCGGCGTTGCGGCCAGGTCGAGCAGATCGGCCGCGCTCACCGACACATCGTCACGCAGCCGGTCCAGTTGGTTCGGCCACGACCCGAGCGCCTCGTCGAAGACCTCTTGGCAGACCGGCACGAGATCGGGGTGGGCCACCCACGACCCGTCGAACCCGTCGCCCGCCTCGCGCAGCTTGTCGGCCCGCACCTTCTCCAGGGCACGGGCGTTGACCTCGGCGTCGCGCCGTGAAGGGATGAACGCCGACATCCCGCCGATCGCGTGCGCACCGCGCTGATGACACGTGGACACGAGTAGCTCGGTGTAGGCACGCAGGAACGGCGCCGTCATCGTCACCGCGTTCCGGTCCGGCAGCACGAAAGCCTCACCGGAGTCGCGCAGCGTCTTGATGGCCGAGAACAGGTAGTCCCACCGGCCCGCATTCAGCCCGACGGCACGCTCTCGCAGCTCGTACAGGATCTCCTCCATCTCGAACGCGGCGGGCAGCGTCTCGATGAGGACGGTGGCGCGGATCGTGCCAGGCGGAATTCCGGTGCGCTCCTCCAGAAAGCCGAACACCTCGTTCCACAGCCTCGCCTCCAGGTGACTCTCGGTCTTCGGCAGGTAGTAGAACGGCCCGTTCCCCACCTCGGCCAGCACGGTCGCGTTGTGGAACGCGTGCAGGCCCACGTCGACCAGCGCCCCGATCGCCGTCGCCCGGCCGGGCACCCGCAGGTGCCGCTCGTCCAGGTGCCAGCCCCGCGGCCGCACGACCGGCAGCGCCAGTGGCCCGTCGGTGCGCAACGCGTACTCGCGGCCGTCCGGCGAGGTGAACGCCAGCGTGCCGCGGGCGGCGTCGCGCAGCACCTGCTGGCCGATGATCACGTTGCGCCAGTGCGGGGTGTTGGCGTCCTCCAGGTCGGCCAGCCACACCTTCGCACCCGAGTTCATCGCGTTGATCGCCAACTTGGGCTCGGTCGGCCCGGTGATCTCGACACGGCGGTCCAGCAACGCCGGCGGCGCGGGCGCCACCTGCCAGTTGCGGTCCTCTCGCACGGCGGCGGTCGAGGCGAGGAAGTCGGCGCCCCCGGCCGCACCGATCTCGCTCCGGCGGGTGAGGCGGGCGGCGACCAGCTGGTCGCGACGCACCCCGAAGCGCCCGTGGAGGTCAGCCAGGAGAGCAAGCGCCTCGTCGGTGAGGATCTCGTCCTCACCGGGGACGGCTGGGGCGCCGGCTGCAACAGTGACGGTCATGGCCCTACTTCAGCAGAAGCCCGGCACGCTGTCCCAGGCACCGCCCGGCGGCGGGCCGTCGTCGCGCAGCACGCTCGCCTCGATCAGACCGTAGGGCCGGTCCGCGGCGTAGTAGACGGTGTCCGGGTTGTCCAGGCCGAACGGTGACAGGTCCACGAGGAAGTGGTGAAGATTGGGCATCGACAGCCGCACCTCGGTGATCGTGCGGTCCGCCAGCACGGCCGATCCCATGGCGTACAGCGTCTGCTGCAGGGCCAGGCTGTGATGCTCCGCGAAGGCCTCGACCAGGGCCGTGCGGGCGCCGGTGTGGGCGGTGGCGAAGTCGAATCCGGCGTCCAACGCCGAGTCGTCGTAGCGCCAACGCGCGGTCACCGCCGTCGCCAGGATGCGGTCCCGGGTCTCGGCCAGCGTCGTGTAGCGGTCGCGCGGGTACCCGTGGAACTCCGAGCCGGTGGTCTTGAGCACGGCGAGACCCGTCAGCCCGGACACCACCCAGGCGTCCGCACCGTCGACGGTCACGATCGTGGTGCGTCGCGCGGCCCCGGCCCGGGCGAAGGCGTGGTCGTGACCCACCCCCCCGACCTCGATCCGCGCCCAGGGGTGATGGTCGACGGCGACCCGCGCACCCGTGACGGCCTCGTTGATGTCGATGAAATGCCGGCCCAGCCGCAGCCCGAACTCCTCGGGCTGGCAGACGCCGGTCTCGCGCGCGAAGGCGTAGACCGTGTTCCGCTGGGTGTCGGTCGGCACCACCGCGCGGTTGTCGCCGTGCGTGTGGCATGCGTCGAAGTCGCCGCGCAACTGGGTGGTCACGGTCAGATCGGTGATGCGGTGCTGCGGGGTCGATCGGTCGACGTGGACGAGCCTGACCTCGGCCTTGCCGTACTGGTTGGCTCCCAGCACGATCCCCATGCGTCCTCCTCGTCAGTCCTCAGCTTCCCCGGTACGTCGAGTAGCCGAAGGGCGCCAGCAGCAGCGGTACGTGGTGGTGGCCGGCGTCGCTCACGTCGAACATCACCGACACCTCGGGGTAGAAGGTGTCACGACCGGCGGCCGCGAACCAATCGCCGGTGGCGAAGACCAGCCGGTAGCACCCGAGTGGCACCTCCTCGGGGGTCAGGTCGCGGCAGCGGCCGTCGCCGTCGGTGATCGCGCGGCCGACCGGCGCCCACACCGGGCCGTCGGGCCGCTCGCGCCGTTCAAGCCGCTCCAGCTGGACTGCGACCCCCCGCGCCGGGGCGCCGCTGCAGGTGTCCAGGACATGCGTCGTGATCGCCACCGGACGTGTCTACCGCACCCACGCTGGATGAGGACGGGCTCAGGGCTCCCCCAACACCTGGCGCAGCCGCAGCACGGCGATCTCGCCGAGCTGCTCACGGACTTCGGCGCCTTCGGCGGCGTCGTCGTTGGCCAGCCTGCGGCCGGCCTCGGCGAGGATGTCCGTGGCGCCTCGGCCGGCGGCGCGGATCAGGAAGACGCGACCGAAGCGTTCCTCGTAGTCGATGTTGGCCTGGCGCAATGCCGCCGCCGTGCCGTCGTCACCGGTGACCCCGGCCTGCTCGGTCCGCGAGAACAAGGCGGCCGCTCCCGACCCCGTGGGCCGCTCGCCGATCCGAGGGTGTGCGGCGAGCGCGTCCGCCAATGCCTGCTCGCTCAGTTGCCTCGCGGCCGTCATCGCCCGCTCGGCCAGCGCGTCGACCGAGGGGTACGGCCGTCCCTGCAGCACCGTCTGCGCCCATTGCGACCCATGCAGGCACGTCGTCAGCTCGGCGAGAGCCACCTCGGCCGACAGCTCGTTGAAAACGCCAAGGCCCGTCTCGGAACTCGCCACGACGTAGCAGTACCACGTGATCAGCCGGAAACCTGCGCGTGCTTACCCTGAGGCATGACCGAACCCGGGCTGCTGTCGTTCACCCTGAACGGCGTTCCGGTCGACGCCTCGGGCACCCCGGCGACCCGCACCCTGCTGCAGTTCGTCCGCGACCGCGGGCTGGTGGGCACCAAGGAGGGCTGCGGCGACGGTGACTGCGGTGCCTGCACGGTGGCGCTGGCGGGCGAGGCGGCGGACGGGTCCAGCGCCTACCAGGCCGTCAACAGCTGCCTGGTGCCGATCGGCTCGTGCGCGGGGCGATCGGTCATCACGGTCGAGGGGGTGAGCAGCGGTCGGCCGCTCCACCCGGTGCAGCAGGCAATGGTCGAGTCCGGCGGCTCGCAATGCGGGTACTGCACACCCGGATTCGTCATGAGCCTGTTCGCCGGGTACCACGAACCGACCCGCACCGACGAGCCGCTGGGCGACGACTGCATCGAGGGCAACCTCTGCCGCTGCACCGGGTACGCACCCATCCGGCGCGTCGCCTGCTCGCTGGGACCGGCCGTCGCCGGGCCACCCGCGCCGCGCCTTTCCCGGACCCGCCCCCCCGAACACGTCACCGCGGGCGCCCGCGACTTCCACCACCCGGCGACGCTGGCGCAGGTGCTGCGGATCCTCACCGAGCGGCCTGACGCCGTCCTCGTCGCCGGCGGCACCGACCTCGGCGTCGAACTGTCCCACCACCGCCTCGACCCTGCGGTCAGCGTGGCGCTGGACGGGGTCGAGGAGCTGCAGACGCTGCACATCGGCGACGACGAGCTGCGGATCGGCGCCGGGCTGCCGCTGAGCCACATCGAGCGGCGGGCGCGCGGCATCTTCCCGGCGCTGGACGAGATGATCCACTGGTTCGCGGCCCGCCAGATCCGCAACCGCGCGACGGTGGGCGGCAACCTCGCCACCGCCTCGCCGATCGCGGACCTGCCGCCGGTCCTGCTGGCGCTGGACGCGACGGTCTCGATCGCCTCGCCCGACGGGGTACGAGAGACGGCGCTGGACGGCTTCTTCACCTCCTACCGCGAGACCGTGCTGGCCCCCGGCGAGGTGATCACGGCCGTGGCGATCCCCCGGCGCCCGGAGGTGCCCTCGGTCAGCTGGTCGTACAAGGTCGGCAAGCGGGGCACCGACGACATCAGCATCGTCGCGGCGGCGTTCCGGCTCGACCTCGACCGGCCGGCGGGCACACACGCGACGATCACGGCGGCGAGGCTAGCGTTCGGCGGGGTGGCCGCGACCCCGGCCCGGGCGCACGCGGTCGAGGACGCCCTGGTCGGCCACCGGCTCGACACCCCCACGGTCGCCCGGGCCACCGCCGCGCTGCGCGAGGCCTTCACGCCGCTGGACGACCTGCGGGGCTCGGCCGCATACCGGCGGGCGCTGGCGGGCAACCTGTTCGAGAAGTTCGCCCACGACGTGGCGAACGGCGGTCATCGATGACCAAGCACGGCGCCGCCAGGTCGCACGAAGCCGCCGCCGCCCACGTCACGGGCCGCGCGGTCTACACCGACGACCAGGTGCGGCCCACGGGGATGCTGACCTGCTGGCCCGTGCACTCCCCGCACGCCCACGCGCGCATCACGGGCGTCGACGCCGCACCGGCGTTGGCCGTCCGCGGCGTCGTCACCGTGTTGCGGCCGCAGGACATTCCCGGTCCCAACGACGTCAGCGGCCACACCCACGACGAGCAGCTGCTGCCCACCGACGAGGTTCACTACCTCGGCCAGGCCGTGACGTGGGTGGTCGCCGAGACCGACGACGCGGCGCGGTTGGGCGCGGCCGCAGTGACCGTCGACTACGAGCCGCTGCCCGCCGTCACGACGCTGACGGCCGCCATCGCCGCCGACAGCTACTCCGGCCCCGAGAAGTGGATCACCCGCGGGGACGCCGAGGCTGTCCTCGCCACCGCACCGCTCGTCCTGGACGGCGAGGTGCTGATCGGCGGCCAGGACCACTTCTACCTGGAGACCCAGGCGTCGTGGGCGTCGATCGACGCCGAGGGCAACGTCGTCGTTCACTCCTCGACCCAGCACCCGGCCGAGACGCAGATCGTCGTGGCCCGCGTCCTGGGCCTGGCCCGCAACCGGGTCACGGTCACCTGCCTGCGGATGGGCGGCGGCTTCGGCGGGAAGGAGACGCAGGCCAACGGCTGCGCCGCGATCGCCGCCCTGGCCGCCTACGTCACCGGCCGGCCGGTGCGAGTCCGGCTCAACCGCGAGCAGGACATGGTGCTGACCGGCAAGCGGCACCCGTTCCACGCCCGCTACCGGGTGGCCGCGACCCAGGACGGCCGCCTGCTGGCGCTCCAGGTGGCGCTGACCAGTGACGGCGGCTGGTCGCTCGACCTGTCCGAGCCCGTGACCAGCCGCGCCATGTTCCACGTGGACAACTCCTACTACATTCCGCAATTGACGGTCAGCGGGCGAGTGGCGCGCACCAACACCACCTCCCACACCGCCTTTCGCGGCTTCGGTGGGCCGCAGGGAATGCTGGTCGCCGAGGAGGTGCTCGAGCGGGTGGCCCGTCACCTCGGGCTCCGGCCGGAGGAGGTCCGCCGCCGCAACCTCTACCGCGACGCGGCCGACTGCCCACCCGACGAGGTCGACGCGGCCACCACGCACTACGGCCAACTGATCGAGGGCAACCGGCTGCCGCGGATCTGGCGGGAGCTGCTCGACAGCAGCGACTTCACCGCCCGCCGGGCCGGGATCACGGCCCACAACGCCTCGCGCCCGCACCGCAAGCGGGGCCTGGCGATCACGCCGGTGAAGTTCGGCATCTCCTTCACCAACACCAAGTACAACCAGGCGGGCGCTCTGGTGCTGATCTATGCCGACGGATCCATCCAGCTCAATCACGGCGGCACCGAAATGGGCCAGGGGCTGCACACCAAGATGCTGGAAGTGGCCGCGAGCACCCTCGGCGTCTCCCCGGGTCGGTTCCGCGCCATGCCCACCGCCACCGACAAGGTGCCCAACACCTCGGCCACGGCCGCCAGCAGCGGCTCGGACCTCAACGGCCAGGCGGTGCGTGACTCCTGCCTGACCCTGCGATTGCGGCTATCGGAGGTCGCCGCCCGAATGCTCGGCCGGACCGGATCTGAGGACCTGGTCTTCGTCGCCGAGCGGGTTCACGCCCCCGGGGAGCCCGGCCACGCGGTGGCCTTCGACGAGGTCGTCGCGGAGGCCTACGCCCAGATGGTGTCGCTGTCGGCGACCGGCTTCTACCGCACTCCCAACATTCACTGGAACCCAGAGACCGGCCGCGGCAAGCCGTTCCACTACTTCGCCTACGGCGCCGCCGTGTCCGAGGTCGAGGTCGACGGCTTCACCGGCTGCTTCCGGCTGCGCCGGGTCGACATCCTGCACGACGTCGGGGACTCGCTGAACCCGCTGGTCGACCGGGGCCAGGTCGAGGGCGGCTTCGTCCAGGGCATGGGCTGGCTGACCATGGAAGAGGTGGTCTGGGACGCCACCGGGCGGCTGCAGACGTTCGCGCCGAGCACCTACAAGATCCCGACGGTCAGCGAGGTACCCGAGGACTTCCGGGTGCAGCTGCTGAGCGACGCGACCCAGGACCGCACCGTCCACGGCAGCAAGGCAGTGGGCGAGCCGCCGCTCATGCTGGCGCTGTCGGTCCGTGAAGCGATCCGCGACGCCGTCGCCGCGTTCGCGTCGACGCCCGAGGCGGCACGGCATGTCCCGCTGGCCTCGCCGGCGACTCCCGAAGCCACACTGTGGGCGATCGAGCGGCTGCGCGATCGCGCCCCCCGGCTGCAGCAGGTCGCGGTCCCGCCGTGATCAGGCCAGCGTGACCTGGCTGGCCCGCGTGGCCGAACTGGGCGCCGCCGGCGAGCCGTTCGTCCTGGTCACCGTGGCCGTCGTGCGCGGCCACGCGCCACGTGGCGCGGGCGCCAAGATGGTGGTGACGCCGGACGACGTCACCGGCAGCATCGGCGGCGGCAACCTGGAACAGTCGGCGCTGCTGGCCGCGCGCGCCATGCTTTCGCAGGGGGCGCGCGCGCCGGAACTGCGCCGGTTCCTGCTCAACCCGCACGAGGGCGAGCACGGCGTGCAGTGCTGCGGCGGAGAGGTGAGCGTGTTGCTGGAACCGGTGCACCCCTCTCGGCCGGTGGTGGCCATCTTCGGTGCCGGGCACGTCGGGCTGGCGCTGGCCGAGGTGCTGCGGGTGCTGCCGGTGGCGGTGACGCTGATCGACTCCCGCCCTGACCGGCTGGCGGTGCCGGCGACTCGCGGCGTGGCGCCGCCCGACCTGTCGACACGACACGCCCCGGTTCCGGAGTCCGCCGTCGCCGACCTGCCGTCGGGCGCCGCCGTCTTGGTCATGACACACGACCACGCCGAGGACCTGGCCATCCTCGACACCGTGCTGCGCCGCGGCGACCTCGGCTTCGTCGGCCTCATCGGCAGTAGCACCAAGTGGTCGCGGTTTCGCCGCCAACTGGCCGACCTCGGTCACGACGAGGCCGTCATCGCCACTGTCACCTCTCCGATCGGGCTACCAGCAGTCCCGGGCAAGAGCCCCGGCGCGGTCGCCATCGCCACCGCCGCCCAGCTGCTGGCCCACCTCGACCTGCCCGAGGCGGCTCACTGACCCGGACGCGACCCCGGCGCAGTGGATCCGGACCAGGGCCCGGATGCTGCGGGCGCCTCAGCCCAAGGCCGCGCCGACCAGCAGCCCCAGACCGTAGGTGACGCAGGCGGCAGCCGCGCCGATGGCGAGCTGGCGCAGCGCCCGGCGCAGCGGTGGGCCGCCGGACAGCACGCCGACGGTGGCGCCGGTCAGCAGCAGTGCCAGCCCCACCAGCACGCCCGCGACCGCGACGGCGACGGGCCCGGCCAACCCCAGCACGAAGGGCAGCACCGGGACGGCGGCGCCGCAGGCGAAGAACGCGAAACTGGACACCGCCGCGGCCAGCCCGGTGCCGACGATCTCGTGGTCGTCATCCATCGCCGCCGCGACCACCGAACCGGCCGGGTCGTCGCTGCGCAGCACTTCGGCGGCCCGCGCGTCGGCCTCGGCTGCCGGCACCCCACGCGCCCGGTAGACCAGCGCCAGCTCGTTGGCGTCCAGGTCGAGGTGGCCGAGCACCGTCTCGGCGTCACGCAGATCGGGTGCCGAGGCCGCCAGCAGCTCGCGCTGCGAGCGCACCGACACGTACTCGCCGGCACCCATCGACAGCGCTCCGGACAGCAACCCGGCGAGGCCGGTCAGCAGCACCGTGGCACCGGACGCGCCGCCGCCGTACACGCCGAGCACCAGGGCCAGGTTGCTGACCAGCCCGTCGTTGGCGCCGAACACCGCCGCCCGGAACGTGCCCGAGACCCGCGCCCGGCCACGCACCGCCAGTCCCCGGACGACCTCCTCGTGGATCCGCTCGTCGGCGGCCATCGCGCGGGTGGCGTCGGAGTCTGCCCGGTACGGCGAGTGCATCTCCGCGCGCTGCACCAGGGCCAGCACGAACACCGACCCGAACCGGCGGGCCAGGAAGGCCAGCACCCGCAGCCATCGCGAGCCCCGCCGGGTCGGCCCGGTTGCGTCGCCCAGCAGCTGCTCCCAGTGGGCCGCGTGGCGTTCCTCGGCGTCGGCCAGGCCCAGCAGGATCTCGCGCTCCTCGTCGGAGCTGCGAGTCGCCAGGTCGCGGTAGACCTTCGCCTCCTCGCGCTCGTCGGCAAGCCGCCGCCGCCATCGACGCAGTTCTCGGGTGGATCGAGTGGCCTGAGGGTCGGAGCCGGGTGTCGCACCCCCCGTCACGTCGTTCGGCGCCGCAAGGTCAGCGCAGCGAGCAGCACGGCGCCGATGACGAAGCCGGTCACGACACCGAGACTGCCCCATACCTCCGAAGCCGCGTCCGCCTGCGTCGACACCGTGCGCATCGCATCAATGGCGTACGACAGCGGGAGCACGTCCGAGAGCTGCTTCAGCCCACGCGGCAGCTGGTCACGCTCGACGAAGAGGCCGCACAGGAACAGCTGCGGCAGCACGAAGGCCGGCATGAACTGCACCGCCTGTAGCTCGGTCGAGGCGAACGCGCTGCCCAGCAGCCCAAGCGTCACCCCGAGCAAGGCGTCCAGCACCGCGATGACCACCAGCAGCCAGACGTCACCGGCGACGTCCAGTCCGCACACCCACACTGCGAAGGCGGTCGCGATCACGGCCTGCACGATCGCCAGCGCCCCGAAGGCCAGTGCGTATCCGGCCAGCAGGTCACCCCTGCCGAGCGGCGTCGTCATCAGCCGCTCCAAGGTGCCGCCCTGTCGTTCACGCAGCATGACCACGCTCGTGACGATGAACATGATGATGAACGGGAACAGCGCCAGAATGAGTGCGCCGTACCGGTCGAAGGTGGGCGTCCCTGAGAACACCCAGGCCATCAGGCCGATCAGGACACAGGGCACGACGATCAGCAGCCCGATGGTGCGTGGGTCATGCCGGACCTGGGCCAGCACCCGCCCGGCGGTGGCCAGGGTGCGGCGCGCGCTCACGCCGCCACTGCGGCCTCGGCCTCGCCGATCATTGCGAGGAAGGCGGCGTCGAGGTCCGGTGCACCGGTCCGTTCCAGCAGTTCACCCGGCGAGCCCGTGGCCAGGATGCGGCCGTCGCGCAGCAGCAGCAGCTGCCGGCACCGGGCCGCCTCGTTCATGACGTGGCTGGACACCAGGAGACTGACGCCGGAGCGGGCCAGATCGGCGAATGTCTGCCACAGGTCCTCCCGCAGCACCGGGTCGAGGCCGACCGTCGGCTCGTCGAGAATGATCAGTCGGGGATCGCCCAGCAGGGCCGCGGCGAGTGAGACCCTGCTGAGCTGGCCGCCGGAGAGCCGACCGGTCAGGTCCGCGCCCCGGTCGGCCAGCCCGACGGTGTGCAGCACCCCCTCGATGGCGACCGAGACCGCCCGGCGGTCCAGGCCCAGCAGGCCGGCGAAGTACCGCAGGTTCTCCTCGACGCTGAGGTCCCGGTACACGCTGGTGGCCTGCGTCAGGTACGCGACCTCGTGCCGCAGCGCAGGCGTGCCGGCCGGTCGGCCGAGCACCCGGATCGTGCCGCTGACGTGCGCCTGCACCCCGACGATCGCCCGCATCATCGTGGTCTTCCCCGAACCGCTCGGGCCGAGCAACCCGACCACGGCGCCCGATGGGATGGCGACACTGACCCGGTCGAGGGCCAGCCGATGCCCTCGCGTCACGCTCACGTCCTCCAGCACCACGGCTTCGGGAGCCGCGGCAATGGTCACGCGGCGAATCTCCTCCTGCGATATCCGTGCGTCAACACAGGCCATGGGTCGCGGCGCCTGCCGCGGCGGCAGGGTGGACGCGGCATGATGGCCTTGTGTCAGACCTGATCGACACCACGGAGATGTACCTGCGGACCATCCTCGAACTCGAGGAGGACGGGGTGGTCCCGATGCGTGCCCGCATCGTGGAGCTGCTGAGCCAGGCGGGCCCGACGGTGTCGCAGACCATCGCCCGGATGCAGCGAGACGGTCTGGTCGAACTCGCCGACGACCGCTCGCTTCGGCTGACGGATGCGGGCCGGGCGCGGGCGGTCGCGGTGCTGCGCCGCCACCGCCTGGCAGAGCGGTTGCTGGTCGACGTCATCGGCCTCGACCTGGCGCTGGTGCACGAGGAGGCCTGCCGGTGGGAGCACGTCATCAGCTCCGACGTCGAACGCCGCCTCGTCGAGCTGGTCAGTGACCCGACGATCTCGCCGTTCGGCAATCAGGTGCCCGGGCTGGCGGCGTTGGGATCCACCCGCGACGGTGCCGGTACGGACCCGCCGCCCGCCGTCTCGGTTCGCGACCTCGTGGCCGACGCCGATGTCGTCGTGCTCCGCTTCGGTGAGCCGCTGCAGAGCCTGCAGCCGCTGCTCGCCGAGGTGCTGGCTGCCGGCATCGCTCCGGGTGGGCGTTACCGGATGCGCGTCGGGCCAGGTGACGCCCGGACGTTGACCGGCGACGGCGGGGAGACCGTGACGCTGCACGAGCCCCACACCCGCCACCTCATGGTCAGATCCAGCCCCGACGCTTGAAGGCGACGTAGAGCCCCACACCGACACCCAGCATCAGCAGCAGGGCCAGCGGGTAGCCGATCACCCACTGCAGTTCGGGCATGTGCCGGAAGTTCATCCCGTAGATGGCGGCGACGATGCTGGGCGCGAACAGGATGGCCGCCCACGACGAGATCCGCTTCACCTGGTCGCCCTGTGCGAGGGCAGCGTCGGTGCTGCGGTGCATCGCATCATTGCTCTGCTCGGTGAGCAGGATCGAGTTGACCTCCAGCGCGTGCCGCAGCAGGGTCCGAAAGGCGTCCACCCGCTCGGCGATGCGGACGGTGTGCTCACTCATGTCGTCGAGGTGGTGACGCATCTCCGTCGTGTCGCGGAAGAGTCCCCTGGCCTCCTCCACCATCGCAGGCAAGGGCTCGGTTGCCCGATCGACCTCGATGACCTGCCGCATCAGCAGGTAGATCCGTCGCGCCACGCCTGCGGTGCCCCCGAACACGTCGTTCTCGATGTCGTCAACCGCGTTCTCCAGACCGGCCACGACCGGCGCGTAGTCGTCGATGACGCAGTCCAGGATGCCGTGCAGCACGGCCAGCGGGCCCAGCGCGAGCCGATGCGGGTCGCTCTCCAGGTCGACGCGGATCGCGGCCAGGTCGGGGGTGACGCCGCGCGACAACGTCACCACGACGTTGGACGCGGTGAACACATGCAGCTCACCGATCTCGGCTTCGTTCTTGTCGGGCAGCCATCGGGCGGGCCGCAGCACCAGGAACGTCGAGCCGTCGAACCGCTGGATCTTGGCTCGTTGGTGGGCGTGGGCGGCGTCCTCGATGGCCAGCGGGTGAATGGCCAACTCCTCGGCGACCACGGCGAAGGAGTTGGCGTCCTCACCGGCGAGGTCGACCCACACCAGGCCCTCGGTACGGCGCTGTAACAGCGCACGGACGGCCGCGGGGTGACCGGCCTCGTCAACGCCGTCCCGGCACCCGGCGATGTAGCACGCCCCCACCCCCGAGCCCTTCCTCGAACCACCGTCGGTCACTTCCGTGCGGGTCGGGGGCTTCGATACCCCACGATCGGTCACTTCGGTGCGGGTTGGAAGCGGGCGGGATCGCCGGCACCCAACCGAACGATCTCGGGTTCGTCCTGGGACAGGTCCACGACGGTCGTCACGTCGATGCCGCACTCGCCGGAATCGATGACCATGTCGACCTGGTTGTCCAGCCGCTCCTTGATCTCCCAACCGTCGGTCATCACCTCGTCATCGCCCGGCAGCAGCAGCGTGCTCGACAGGATCGGCTCACCTAGTTCCGCCAGTAGCGCGCGGACCACTGGGTGGTCGGGGATCCGGACACCGACTGTCTTCTTCTTCGGGTGCACGAGCCGCTTCGGCACCTCCCCCGTGGCGGGCAGGATGAACGTGAACGGGCCCGGCACCGAGGCCATCACCGCCCGGAACACCGAGTTGCTGACCTTCACGAACTGTCCGGCCTGGGCGAAGTCCCGGCAGACCAGCGTGAAGTGATGACGATCGTCCAGGCTCCGGATGGCACGGATCCGCTGCAACCCGGCCTGGTTGCCGATCTGGCAGCCGAAGGCGAAACACGAGTCGGTGGGGTACACGACCAGGCCCCCGCTGCGGATCAGGTCGACCGCCTGGGTGATCGAGCGAGCCTGCGGGTTGTCCGGGTGGACCTCGACGTAGCGCGCCATTGCCGAAGGTTAACCGCACGATCAGGACGGGGCCCGACCACGACCTGGCCCGATCAGATCCGGGCCAGGCTCGCAGCCTCGACCGTCGCCGCCACGAGGGCCGCGAACAGGTCGGTGTCGTCGGCGACCTCTGGGTGCCACTGCACGCCGACGCAGAAGGGCAGGCTCGGGTCCTCGACCGCCTCGATGATGCCGTCCCGGGCCCGGGCGGTGACGGCCAGGCCACTGCCCAGCCGGTCGATGGCCTGATGGTGGTTGGTCGGCACGGCGAATTCGGTGCGGCCGAGCACCTGCGCCAGCCTGCTGGACGCGGCCACGCTCACCTCGTGCCGACCGAAGCCGCCCGGCGTCGGTGAATGCTCCTGGTGGCCGACCACGTCGGGCAGGTGCTGCACCAGGGTGCCGCCGCGCGCCACGTTCATCAGCTGCATGCCGCGGCAGATGCCCAGCACCGGCAGGCCCGCCGCGAGCGCCGCCGCCAGCAACGCCGTCTCGCTCTCGTCGCGGTCGTGCGCCGGCACCTGCGCGTTGTCGCCCGGCGTGACGCCGTAGCGGTGGGGGTCGACGTCCGGGCCGCCGGAGAGCACCAGGGCATCCAGCCGGTCGACCATCGACACCATCCCCGCGACCGGTGGCAGCAATACCGGAATGCCACCCGCAGCGACGACCGACGAGACGTACGCGCGAGGCAAGAGCACGGCGTCGGAGTCCCAGATCCCCCACTGCGCGCGCGAGGCGTACGCGGAGATGCCGATGATCGGGCGGGGCAGGTCAGTCACGATTCGTCTCTCTCATAGTGGTGTCACGTAAGCGCCGGTGATCCCGCCGTCGACCAGGAAGTTGGCGGCGGTGATGAACGACGCGTCATCACTTGCCAGGAACGCTACAGCGGCCGCGATCTCTTCCGGCCGCGCGAAACGGCCGAGCGGCACGTGCACCAGCCGCCGTTGCGCCCGCTCCGGATCCGAGGCGAACAGGTCCATCAGCAGCGGCGTCGCCACCGGTCCGGGCGACAGCGCGTTGACCCGGACCCCCTGCCGGGCGAACTGCACGCCCAGCTCGCGGGTCATGGCCAGCACCCCACCCTTGGACGCGGTGTAGGACACCTGCGAGGTCGCGGCGCCGAGCGTGGCGACGAACGACGCGGTGTTGATGATCGACCCGCTGCCCCGGTCGAGCATGTGCGGCAGCACGGCCTGGCACCCGAGGTAGACCGACGTCAAGTTGACCTCCTGTACCCGCAGCCAGGTCGCGAGGTCGGTGTCGAGGATCGAGTCGTCGCCGGGCGGGGAGATCCCGGCGTTGTGGAAGGCGACATCGACCTGCCCGAACTCCGCCACGGCGGTGGCGTACATCCGCTGGTTGTCCGCGGGGCTGGTGACGTCGGCGGCGACGAACAGGCCGCCGATCTCCTCGGCCAGGGCCGTGCCTGCCTCGGCGTTGAGGTCGACGACGACCACTCGCGCGCCCTCGGCCGCGAGCCGCCGAGCGGTGGCGGCGCCGATGCCGCTGGCGGCGCCGGTGATGACGGCGACACGGTCACTGAATCGAGTCACTGGGCGTCCTCTGGAGTGGGGTAGCCGGTCAGTCGGTACTGATGAAGACGTTCTTTACCTCGGTGAACGAGTCGAGGGCGTCCGGGCCGAGCTCACGGCCCAGGCCCGAGCGCTTGAACCCACCGAACGGCGTCGAGTAGCGCACCGAGGAATGCGAGTTCACCGAGAGGTTGCCCGCCTCGACGCCCCGCGCCACCCGCAGGGCGCGGCTGACGTCGCGGGTCCAGATCGACCCCGACAACCCATAGTCGCTGTCGTTGGCCAGCCTGATCGCCTCCGCCTCGTCGGCGAAAGGCATCACCGCGACGACCGGCCCGAACACCTCCTCGCGCCACACCCGGTCGGCGGGGGAGCTCGCAAGCACGACGGTGGGCGGGTACCAGTAGCCGGGCCCGTCGGGCGCCGACCCGCGGAAGGCGACGTCGACGAGTTCCTCGGCGTCCTCGACGAAGCCGCGCACCGTGGCGCGTTGGCCGGCGGAGATCAGCGGCCCCATCTCGGCTGTGGCATCGGTGGGGTCGGTGACCACGACGCCGGCGACGGCCGGTTCCAGTAGGGCGAGGAAGCGCTCGTACACCGAGCGCTCGACGAGGATCCGCGAGCGGGCACAGCAGTCCTGGCCGGCGTTGTCGAAGACGCCGTAGGGCGCGGTGGCCGCCGCCCGCTCGAGGTCGGCGTCGGCGAAGACGATGTTGGCGCTCTTGCCGCCCAGTTCCAGCGTGACCCGCTTGACCTGGGCCGCACAGCCCGCCATGACGGCCTGGCCGACGGCGGTCGAGCCGGTGAAGACCACCTTGCCCACCGCCGGGTGGTCCACGAAGCGCTGGCCGACGACGGAGCCCCGGCCCGGCAGCACGGTGAAGACGCCGGGTGGGATGTCGGCGTCCAGCGCCAGCTCGCCGAGCCGGATCGCGGTCAGCGGGGTGAGATCCGCGGGCTTGAGGACGACGGTGTTGCCCGCCGCGAGGGCCGGCGCAAACCCCCAGCCGGCGATCGGCATGGGGAAGTTCCACGGCACGATGACGCCGACGACACCGATCGGCTCGTGGAAGGTGACGTCGATGCCGCCCGCCACGGGGATCTGCCTCCCGCACATCCGCTCGGGAGCGGCGGCGTAGTAGAGCAGCACGTCGCGGACGTTGCCGGCCTCCCACCGTGCGTTGCCGATGGTGTGGCCGGAGTTGGCGACCTCCAGTGCGGCGAGCTCGTCTAGGTGGGCGTCGACGATGTCGGCGAAGCGGCGCAGCAACCGGGCACGGTCGGCGGGGGTGACCGCCCGCCAGGCCGGGGCGGCGGCGGCGGCGGCGGCGATGGCTTCGTCGGCCTGCTCAGCGTCGAGATGTTCGACGGTGGTGACGATCGCCTCGGTGGCGGGGTTGACGACCTCGCGAGTGACACTCATGTGGTCAGCGCGCCAGCCGGAGCGTGACGGGAAACGGCTTGTCGAGCTGGAGCGGGGCAGCAGCGAGATCTGTGTGAACCACTTCGGCGTAGGTGCCATCGCCGCCGAGCTCCAGAACTTTGATCTCCAGGCTCCGGGGGTCGACGATCCAGTAGGCCGGGATGCCGGCCCGTTCGTACCTACTGCGCTTGAGCAACAGGTCCTGGCCCCGGTTGTAGTCCGACAGGATTTCCACGACCAGCACGGGCACCCCCGCCAACCGGTCCCCGGTGGCATCCTCCGCGCGGACGATCAGCAGGTCGGGTTCGACCACTGTGTCGTTGAACAACGTGACGTCCAGTGGCGCAGCGAACAAGCGCAGATCGTCAGGACAGCGTGGCAGCAGACACCTCACCAGCTGCATCTGGACCGACTGATGGGGCACGAATGGAGACGGACTCACGACGATGACACCGTCGATGAGCTCGTACCGGTTCCCGTCATCGGGGGTATGGATCGCGAAGAAGTCGTCCGCGGTCAGCGAACGGTCCCACGGCTGTGTCATCACAGCGGCCATCATCCCTCCTCAGGGTCATACCGTCACTGTGCCGGATCCGGGCCTTGTCCCGTTTCCGTCATCCACAAGGTCGCTAGAACCGCTCGAAGCCGCGCACCCGCTCCCAGTCCGTCACCGCGGCATTGAACGCGGAGAGCTCGACGTCGGCGGCATTGACGTAATGATCGACGACGTCGTCCCCGAACGCCCGGCGCGCCAGTGACGAATCGTGGAACAGGTCCCGCGCCGCGGCCAGGGTGGCGGGCACCCTGGGCAGGTCGGCGGAGTAGGCGCTGCCCTGCAGCGCAGGCCCCAGCTCCAGCCCCTCGCGGACGCCGTACAGGCCGGCCGCCAGCATCCCCGCCAGTGCGAGATAGGGGTTGACGTCACCACCGGGCACCCGGTTCTCCACCCGTAGCGAGGGACCGTGCCCGATCACGCGCAGCGCACACGAGCGGTTGTCCTCGCCCCAGGCGATCGCGGTCGGCGCGAACGAGCCTTCGGCGAAGCGCTTGTAGGAATTGATGGCCGGGGCGTACAGCAGCGTGAATTCCGCCAGCGTCGCCGCAATCCCGGCAACGAAACTCGTGAAGGTCGTGGTGCGCGTCTCGCGATTCCCGGTCCGGCCCCCGGGATCGAACACCACCGATCCGTCGGTCCCGCGCAGGCTCATGTGGATATGGCACGAGTTTCCCTCGCGGGCGTCGTATTTCGCCATGAACGTGAGCGAGCGGCCGTGCGCTGCGGCGATCTCCTTGGCGGCGGTCTTGAACACCGAATGCTGGTCGGCGGTGCGCAGGACGTCGGCGTACTTGAAGGCGATCTCGTGCTGGCCGAGGTTGCATTCGCCTTTCGCGGATTCCACCACGAGGCCCGCCGCGTCCATGTGGTTGCGGATGTCTCGCAGCAGTGGCTCGACCTTGGTGGTACCGAGTATCGAGTAGTCGACGTTGTAGCGGTTCGTCGGGGTCAGTGCTCGGTACCCGTCGTCCCAGGCGGCCTCGTAGCTGTCCTCGAAGACAAGGAACTCCAGCTCGGTGGCGGCCAGCACGTCGAACCCCTGGGCGGCGGCAGCCTCGGCCTGGCGGCGCAGCACCTGCCGCGGCGACGGCGCTACCGGTGTCACGCCGTCCAGCCACAGCACATCGCACTGCACCATCGCGGTCGCCGGCAGCCACGTCGCGAGACGCAGCGTCGTCAGGTCCGGCACGAGGGCGAAGTCGCCGTAACCGCGCTCCCAGGACGACATCTCGTACCCGCGGACGGTGTTCATGTCGACGTCGACGGCCAGCAGGTAGTTGCACGCCTCGGTGCCGTGGGACAGCACGTCGTCGAGGAAGTGCCGACCGTGGATGCGCTTGCCCTGCAGCCTGCCCTGCATGTCGGTCATCACGACGAGGACGGTGTCGATCGCGCCGGTCTCGACCGCGGCGCGCAGGTACTCGACCGAGAGCGGCGCCTGGTCGTGCGGCATGTGGCTCCTCGCTGCGAGTCGGCGAGGCGTACCCCGCGGGTGGAGCGCATCGTGACGGCTGGCCGCCGCACTCGTCAATGATCGATCCGCCATGGGTAGGGCCCGGGTGCGGGCGGCGTGTGCCGACCGGACCCGGGCCCTGATGGTGCAGGTGCGTCGTGCGCGTTACGTGGTGCTGGTGTGTCCGATGGTGCCTGTCACGGGCTGGATCAGCCGATGACCCAGCCGGTCACGTCGCCGATGGCGAGCGGGCTACCGGCGTTGTTGTAGATCTTCAGGGTGTTGCCGGAACCGAGCTGCACGATGACGAAGCCTGCGGTGTCCGGCCCGGCGCTGTTGAGCACCGAGGTTATCTTGCAGGTCGCATCCGGCATGTTGCCGGGGCAGATCGAGTAGTAGGTGTTGGCGTTGACGCCGGCAGCCGTCAGGTTGATGGCTACCGCGGTGGCTCCGGCGGGCACGCCCGTCAGAGTCACGTTGGCGAACGTGCCGGCCGGAACCGTGGTCGGGGCGATGGCACGGACAGGGGCGACGGCCTGGAATCGACCGTTCGAGACGGCGCTGGGCGTTCCGACGACGTAACCGGCGACGTCGAGCAGCAGCTGGCTGACGATTCCGGCGTTGTTGTAGAACTTCACCTTGTTACCCTGTGGCCCGCTGAGCGGGACGATGACGAAGTTCGCCATGTCACGCCCGTTGCTGTTGATGATCGACTTCTCCTTGCAGACCGTCGTGGTGGCGGTGACGGGGCACGCAGAGATGAAGGTGTTGCCCGTGACGCCGGCAACGGTGACGTTCAGCGCGATCGCGGTGGCACCGGCGGGCACGTCGTCGAACGTGACCGTCGAGACCGACTCCGGGCCGAACGGGATGGCGTCGCCGAAGCGGGCCGGCGAGTACACCGAGAGCGAGCCGTCGGTACCGGCGGCGTCGATGACCCAGCCATAGACATCGGCGCTGACCAGGGTCGAGCCCGCGTTGTTGTAGACCGTCACGGTGTCCGTGCCGGCGCCACCGAGGGCGACGATGGCGAAGTTGCGGGTGTCCGGTCCTGCGCTGTTGACGTTGGACGTCAGCTTGCAGGTGGCCAGCGGGGTCCCGCCGGGGCAGACCGACAGGAAGGTGTTGGCGTTGACCCCGGATGCGGTGACGTTGAGCTGCACCGCGACCGCGTTGGTCGGGATGCTGGTGAACGTGATGTCCCTGCTGGTGGCGGAGGCAACTGCGGTCGGCTGCAGGACGCGGAACGGGCTGACCGTGGTCAGGCGCCCCTGGTTCTTGACGACCGTCTGGTTGAAGGTCGCCGAGGTCGAGGGCGCAAAGCCCGCTGCTCCGGCGTACTCAGCCGTGATGACGTTGGCGCCCTCGGTGATGCCGGCGGTCCCGATGGTCAGGGCCCCCGACAGCGCGGCCACACCCGTGGCCGTGGCAACGGAACCGATCGTCGTGGTGCCCTTCTTGAAGGTCACCACGCCGGCGCCCGTCACGAGGGCTCCGGCGGAGTCACGGACAGTCGCCTTGATCAGCGGGTCGACACCCGAGCGGGAGGTGGGGATGCTCGAGGTGATGACCGTCTGGGTGGCGGCCACCGGGGTCACCGTCGCGACGGTGATGTTGCCGCCGATGAACGTGGTGTCACCGCTGTAGGTGACGATCAGGTTCTGGCCGGCACCGGCGGCGAGCGCCGGGAACGTGACGGTGGCCTTGCCGGCCGCGTCCAGCTTGACGGCGGTGTTCTGACCGAGCGCGGTGGGCAACGCCACCACGATCGTGCCGGTGGCGGTGGCCGGGTTCATCGTGACCACCGCGGTGAACGGCTGACCGACGACCGGGGTGGTCGGGGTCAGGACGGCCGTGGCGGTCGGGGTCGCCGTGGCGCCCCAGGCGACCAGCGTGGCGTTGACGGTGGCGGCGCCACCGGCGACGCTGACTGACGTGCCTTCGGCGAACGTCGGCTTGTCGAGGTTCCACTCGGCGATGTGACCCGCTGCGAAGAAGCGGGCCTTGTAATTGCCGTCCGGCACCGCGAGCTCGTAGATGCCGCCACCGGCGGTCGTCTGGTTGACGCCCACCTGCGCGCCGGTGTTGGCGTCGTAGATGCCGACGGTCGCGCCGTTGACGACGCCGCCCGCGTTGCTGACGGTGCCCGTGATGAGGCCGCCGGGCTCGACGTTGACGGTGACGCCCTGCGAACCGGCGGCGCGGGTGCCGTCACCGGACCAGGTGATGGTGGAGGACTGCAGGCCGGTGGTCGTGTACGTCCGGGTCAGCACGCCGACGCCGGAACCGTTGACGGCCGCAGCCGCAGCCGCGGTGCCGTCACTGAAATTCACAGCGCCGACGCTGGCCGCGCCGGTGACAGTGACGGTGTAGGTGACGACCTGGCCGACGCGGGGCTGTGACGGGCTGGTGGCGACCGAGATGACCGGAGCGGTGGCGCCGACGGCGTCCAGCTGCTCGGCGATGGCCGTGGGTGCTGTCGAGTTCAGAACGAGGTTGCCGCCGGTCGCGAAGGAGTACAGACCGTTGTTCGCGCCTGCCGCGGTGAGTTCCCACTCCGGGATCAGGCCCGCCTTCGAGTACCGCAGCTTGTAACCCTCGGTGGGTGAGTTGGGCAGGGTCAGCCGCCAGTTGCCGGTCGCGTCCGTCGTCGCCGAGCTGGCTACGACCGGGGTGCCGGTGACCGGGTTGGTGTAGGCCGTGACAGTCACACCCGCGGTGGCGCCTGCGCCGGTGGTCTGGCCGCTGAGGGTGCCGGCCCCGCCTGCGACGCTCTGGTTGGACTTGGTCACCGTGCCGGGCACCACGTTCGCGTCACCGCTGTAACTCACGATGATTGATGCGGTCGAACCAGCCGCTGCCGTCACGATCGCATCGAAGGTTGCCGTCCCGCCGCTGAGCACGGCGGTCTGCGAGCCGTCAGCGGTGAAGGTGGTGCCACCGTCGAGGGTGACGAAGCCGGTGGGCGACTGGCTGGGTGCGGTCACCGTGACCGTGACCCGGGCCTTCTGGCCGACCGCGGGGTCGCCGGTGCCGACGGTCCCGTCGTTGTTGATCGGGAGCACCGAGGTGACCGCAACCGTGGAAGCCGTCGCGCCGGCCGCGACCATCGTCTGGGAGCCGAAGTTGAACTCGTCGGTACCCAGCGCGTTGAGGAACAGGGTGGCACCGGTGAAGGAGTTGCCGGCGGTCGTGGTCAGGGTCTGCACGTTTGCCGCTGTGGCGCTGGTGCCGACGAGCCAGCGGCTCTGGAAACCGGCGGCTGTCATCTTGAACTTGTAACGGGTGGCGGCGGTCAGTGTAGTGGCACCGGCACCGGCGGCCGTGCTCAGCACGGACGGGTTCGCGGCGGAACCGGTCAGCGTCTTGACGGTGCCACCCGGCACCGGGATGCCGGTCGCGTCCACCGGGTACGCGGTGACCACGACGGGGGGCACCGATGCGCCGGTCGCCACACTGAAGACCACGTCGTTGACACCGGCCAGTGCCCCGGTGATGGGCAGTACTGCCAGGCCTCCGATGGCCAGCGCACCGACCGCGATGGCCGCGATGGTGCGTCGTCTAGGGGCAGCGCGCTTCAGGCGGCGCGCCTCTGGTTCTGGATTCACGTGTTCCTCCGCGCTCTGCGACCGACCCCTTTCTGGGGTCCGGGCTGCACGCTAACCCAGTTCAATCGCGCTGCGTAGTCGAAGTACCACTCTACGTTATATGTCGTGTAAGAGTGTGCCGTCGCTTAGGGCTGATACCTCGCTTATGCTCGCCCACGGCCCGTCCCACACATCAGAAGAGGTGGCACCTGTGGCGTCCTCACCAGGTCAGATGCCAGAAAGGGCCGCCTCGGGCGACGCCACGGCAATTCCACGCGGCGTATGGATGCTCGCCGCGGTCGCCTTCGTGGTGGCGCTTGGCTTCGGCATCGTGATACCAGCAATATCCCTGTTCGCGGCTGATTTCGGTGTCGGCCGCACTGCTGTGGGCTTGGCGGTCAGCGCCTTCGCTTTCGCCCGGTTTATCTCGGGTCCCCTCGGTGGGCGATTGGTCGAACGATTCGGCGAGCGCCCCGTCCTCGTCGCCGGGTTGCTGACCGTCGCGGTCACCAGTGGCAGCGCAGGCTTCGCAGCCTCGTTCGAGCTGTTCGTCCTGCTGCGCGCAGTCGGCGGCGTCGGTTCCGCCGCGTTCACCGTCGCGGCCTTCTCGTTGCTGCTGAGGATCGCGCCGGAGCACGCTCGAGCCCGGTCGACCGCCACGTTCCAGGGCGGCTTCCTGCTGGGCGGCACAATCGGGCCGGGTATCGGCGGCTTCCTCACCGACATCGCGCCGTGGCTGCCGTTCGTGACGTACGGCGCGTTCCTCGTCCTGGCGGCGATCGTCGCCGCCGCATTGCTGCCCTCGCCGACATCGGCGGCCGCCCGTAGCGCCGACGTGGCCGCCAACGCCATGTCCAGCACCGCCCGGCTGCGCGAGGCCCGCAGCTTCTTCACCAACCCCGCCTTCGTCGTGGCGATGATCGCCAACATCGGGGTGGGCTGGATGCTGTTCGGGGTGCGCAACTCACTGGTGACGTTGTACGTGACCGACATCGGGGGCACCGCGAGCATCGCCGGCGGGGTGCTGCTGGGTGGCGCTCTCGCCCAGGCCCTCGCGCTGCGCTGGGCCGGGCGGGTGGCCGACACCCGTGGCCGCCGCCCGGCGATCATGGCCGGGTCCTGGCTCGCGGCGGCGGCGGTCGCGCTGCTGACGGTGCCCGTGACGGGCGCGACCGGACTCGTCCTGGCCGCCGTGGCGATGGCCGGCTTCGGGGTCGGCGCCGCGTTCCTGGCCAGCGCCCCCGGCGCGGTGCTGGGCGACATCGGGCGCAGCGGCTCGCGGGTCGCGGTGTTCCAGATGGCCAGCGACCTCGGCGCCATCGTCGGCCCGCTCGCTGCCGGCGCGCTGGCCGATCTCAGCGGCTACCCGCTGGCCTTCGGCTGCTCGGCGCTGGTGCTCGCCGTGGCCGGTGTCGCCGCCATCCGGATGCCCGAGACCCTCCGCCGGCCTTGATCAATGGCGTGGGATGGGCCGGGTGATAGGGGCGAGAGAGGGGCGCGGTCATAAAGGGCCAGAGGCGGCGTCAGGCGAGGCGGTTGACGACGGCGCCGAAGACGGCGGGCATCGCCCGCGCGGCTGGAACGATCGCTCGGCGCACCACCCGCTGCTGCGCCGACCACAGCAACCCGTGGGTCAGCACCCGGTAGCGCCGCGACACCCGACACCACGCCGACTCGTAGGACTCCGGCGAGCCCGCGACAAGGCACCCCACCAACGCCCGGGCACCCGCCAGACCGACCGCGATCCCCTCGCCGGTCAACGCGTCGACGTACCCGGCCGCATCACCGGCCAGCAACACCCGGCCTGCCACCCGCCGCGTCGCCCGCTGCCGCAACGGCCCGGCGCCGCGCACCGTCGAGGCCACGGGCGCGCCGGCCACGCGCTGCCGCAGCGCCGGGAACCGGTCCAACCACTCGTCATATCCGCCCCCGCCACCGCACAGCACCGCTACACCGACCGTGTCGGCATCCACCGGGGTGACGTACGCCTCGGCATCGTGGGCCCAGTACACCTCGACCACGTCGGCCCACGGCGCAACCGCATAGTGCCGCCGCAACCCGAACCGCCGGGTACCGACGGCAGGCGCCTCCAACCCCAGGGCCCGTCGAATCGGGGAGTGCAGCCCGTCGGCCGCCACCAGCCACGAGGCGCGCAGCCCCGCCGCCTGCACCCAGCCGTCGCCCTGCACCGGGACGCCGGCCCGCGCCGACACCCGCTCGACGCCCAGCGCGGCGGCGCGCGCCGCCAGCCCGCGTGAGAGTTCGGTACGCCGCACCCCCAGCCCCGGCCCGCGGCGGAAAGCGGCCGTGACCTGGCGCTCACCCCCCACCGACGCATCCGCATAGCGGATCCCACGAAACGGCCACCCCGCCACCTCGACACCCAGCCGGTCCAGGGCGGCACGCGCCCCGGGCATCAACCCTTCACCACACGCCTTGTCCACCGATCCCTGGCGCGGGTCGATCACCGCCACCTGCATCCCGGCCAGCGCGCCTTCGATGGCCGTGGCCAAGCCGACCGGGCCGGCACCCACCACGAGCAGGTCGAAGGACGTCCTCACCTGGCATCCCACCCCGCTGCTACGGCGGGCCGCGACACCGCGGCCAGCGCATTCTCCTCCGCCGGTATCCGCACCGCCAACAACAGCACGAGGTTGGCGATCGTGAACAACCCGGCGGTCAGCCAGGCGCTGTGCACCAGCGGCAGCGCGATCCCTTCAACAATCACCGCGACGTAGTTGGGGTGCCGCAGCCAGCGGTAGGGCCCGCCGGTGACCAGCGGCAGCCCGGGCACCACCAAGATCCGGGTGTTCCACTGCGGCCCCAGCGTTCGGATGCACCACCAGCGCAGCGCATGTGCCAGCACCAGCAGCCCCAGCATCGACCATCCCAACCACGGCAGGAACGGCCGGTCCGCCACCAGCACCTCCACCAGGCAGCCCAGCAGCAGCGCCGTGTGCAAGGCAACCATCACCGGGTAGTGCGCCGCGCCGGTCTCGACCCCGCCGCGCGCCACCGCCCACGCCCGGTGCCGCCGCGCCACACCCAACTCGACGAATCGCGCGAGTATCACCGCCGCGACCAGCGCGCAGTACCAGACGGTGGTGCTCACCAGCGCACCAGCACGAGCTCAGCGCAGAAACCTGGCCCCATCGCCATCATCATCCCGGGCATGCCGGGAGTCTGCGTGCCGCTGGCCAGCGTGCGTTCCAGGACGTGCAGCACCGAGGAAGAGGAGAGGTTGCCCACCTCGGCCAGCGACTGCCACGTCACAGCCAGCGCATCGTCGCCGAGGTCCAGGGCGCGGGTCATGGCCTGCAGCACCTTCGGCCCCCCGGGGTGAGCCACCCAGGTGTCGACGTCGGCGACCGTCAAGCGATGGTCGGCCAGGAAGGCGTCGACGTCGTCGCGAAGGTATTTCTCCACGACGTCAGGCACGGTCGCGTCCAGCACGATCCGCAGCCCGGAACCACCGATGTCCCAGCCCATTACCCGCTCGGTGTCGGGGTAGAACCGGCTGCGGGAGTCCAGCACGGTCGGCCGATGACCGGCAGCGTCCAGGCCCATCGCCATCGCACGGCGCTCGCCGACCATCACCACCGCCGCGGCCCCGTCACCGAACAGCCCGCTGGCCACCAGGTTGGCCATCGAGGTGTCGTCGCGCTGCAGCGTCAGCGAGCACAGCTCGACGGACAGCAGCACCGCGACCTCGTCGGGGTGCCCCACCAGATAGTCGTGCAGCCGGGCGACACCGGCCGCACCGGCCACGCAGCCGAGCCCGAAGACCGGCACCCGTTTGACGTCGGGTCGTAAGCCGAGCCGTGGCACCAGTCGGGCATCCAGGCTCGGTGCAGCCATGCCGGTCACGGACACCGACATGATCATGTCGACGTCCGCGGGCACCAGGCCGGCCGCGGCCAGTGCCTCGCCGACGGCCCGGGCCCCCAGAGCAGTGCCCACATCGATGAACACGTCGTTGGCCGCTCCGAAACCGTCGAGGTCGCGGTAGGCCGCCAGCGGCAGCGCAAGGTGCCGCGTACCGACCATCGCCGAGCGGTGCAGCCGTTCCATCACAGCGCGGCGGTGTTGCTGCCCGCCGAGGACCACTTCGGCCATCACCGAAGTGATTTCCTCCTGTGTGTGCACATGCTCGGGCAGCACGCCCCGCACTGCGGCGATGCTCGACATGTCCTGACTGTAAGCGTCCGACCTGACGGCCGCGCCCTACGGTGATGCCGTGCGGTGGTTGGCGGGCTTGGTCCAGGCGTGTCACCTGCTGCCCTCCCTGGCGGTGACGGCCTTCGGCACGGCCTACGGCGCGCTGGCCGTGGACCTGCCGTTGCCGACCCTCCTCGTGCTGGCCGCCGCCCTGCTCGTCGGCCAGCTGTCCATCGGCTGGAGCAACGACTGGGTCGACGCCCCCCGCGACACGACCGCCGGCCGGCCCGACAAGCCGATTCCCGCTGGCCTGGTGCCCCGAGGAGTGGTGGGGGTCGCCGCGCTGGCGGCGGCGGCCACGTGTGTCGGGGTCTCCCTCGCCCTCGGCGTGGTGCCCGGCCTGGTGCATCTGGTCGCCGTCGCCTCCGCCTGGGCCTACAACGCACGCCTGAAATCGACCCCGGCGAGCCCGGTGCCCTACGTCGTCTCCTTCGCACTGCTCCCGGCCGTGGCCTCCACAGCCGCGTCACCCGGCCAGTGGCCGCACGTCACCGTGCTCGTCGCGGGCGCGGCGCTGGGCGTGGCCGCGCACTTCGCGAACACGGTGGGCGACGGCGAGGCGGATGCGCTGACGGGTGTCCGAGGGCTGCCGCAACGGCTGGGTCCGCGACGTTCGATGATCGCGATGGCGGTCTTCGTCCTGTTCGCTGCAGCGGCACTGCCGATCGGGCCGCAGCGGCCCGGCATGGGCGGCACGGTCGTGCTCATCGCAGGCGCACTGCTCGCGACGGCCGCGGCGGCGGTGACGCTGCGAGGCGGGCCCGGCAAAGGCGCGTTCCGCATCACGCTGATCGCGGTGGCCATGGTCGTCGGCGGGTTCTTGGCCTCCGGTCAGCCGTAGCGCAGCCTGGCCGGCTCGTTGAGCGCATCCACGATCTCGTCCAGTACGCGCGAGACGCCACCATGTGCCACCTGGCAGGTTCCGGCGTTGCGGTGACCACCGCCGCCGTACCCCAACATCAACCGGCCGATATCGGCATTCGACTGCCGGTCGATGATGGACTTGCCGGCGGCGATGACCGTGTTGGCCCCCTGCTTGCCGGGCAGGACGTGAACCGACACCTGGAGGTCGGGGAACAGCGCATAGACCAGGAAGCGGTTGCAGGCGTGGATCTCGGGGACGGCCCGGAAGTCGAGCACGACCACGTCACCGCGAACCGAGGCCACCTGACGCAACTGCTCCGCTGCGGCGGCGTGCTGCCGGCGGAACAGGTCGACCCGCTCGGCCACGTCGGGGTCGGCGAGGATCTTCTCGACCGGCACCTGTTCGAAGACGAGATCGATCAACCGCATCATCAACTGGTAGTTGGAGATGCGGAAATCCCTGAATCGGCCGAGCCCGGTGCGACTGTCCATGATGAAGCTGAGCAGGGCCCAGTCCGTGGGATAGAGGATGTCGTCCAGTTCGAAGTCGGCGGAGTCGGCGCGATCGACGGCCGACATGACCTCCTCGGACACGCTGGGAAATGCCCATGCCCCGCCGTAGTGCCGGTGGACGACGCGCGCCGCCGACGGCGCCCAGACATCGATGATGTGATTCTTGGCCACGGTGCCGGCGCGCAGCAGCTCACTGTGATGATGGTCGAACACCAGCCTGGCTTGAGCTGCATACGGCAGGTTGGTGATGATGTCCCGGTCGGTGATCTCGGTGACACCGTCCTGAACGTCCTTGGGATGGGCGAAGAGGATATCGTCGATCATGTCCAGATGGCGGAGCAGTACGGCGGAGACCAACCCGTCGAAGTCGCTGCGGGTCACCAATCGGTAACGCTCATGGCCATTCACCCTCTGACAGTCGGCCGTTATCTCCAGTGGCTTGAGTCGAAGATCGGCATCGGGTGGGACCGGTCGGTCTGGCACGCTTCGGCTCATGCCGAGCACACCGTCATCCCCTCCTCGCGGTTCGATGGACGAACTGGCGACTCAGGAGGCCATGCTGCAGTTCGAGTACTTCGACAACGAGACCGCGTTCGCTCTGGGCCTGCAACTGACCCAGTCTGCCCGCCGCGAGACGATGCCGCTGGCCATCACGGTGCGGCGCCACGGGCAGGTGCTGTTCCACAGCGCACTTCCCGGGACGTCGCCGGACAACGACGCCTGGCTGGCGCGCAAGTGCCGGGTCGTGGAGCGCTTCTCGCAGAGTTCGTTGCGGGTGGGGGAATCGTTCCGCGCCTCCGGGGGGTCCTTCGAGGCCGACTCCGGCTTGGACCCCCGCGAGTACGCGGCTCACGGTGGCGCATTCCCGGTCATCATCCGGCGGGTGGGAGTGGTGGGAGTGATCGCCGTCTCCGGTCTGCCCCAACGAGAGGACCACGCGTTCGTGGTGCGCGAGGTCCAGGCGTTCCTCGCCGACGCGCGTTAGTGACGGGCCGTCGCGGGCCAGTCCAACTGTGAATTGACAGCCCGGACCAGGCCCGCCATCTCCTCCAGTTCCACCACCTCGACGCCTGCGGCGTGGAGCATCTCCACCCCCCGGCAATGAGCGAAGATGTCCGGCTCCCGCGCGGCTATGACGACCCGCCTGATGCCGGACTCCAGCACCAGCTGGGTGCAGGTTGCGGGCCGGGACCGGCGCTGGCTGCACGGTTCCAGCGAGCTGTAGAGCGTGGCTCCCGCCTCGAAACTCGGCGGGTCTGCACACTGGCGCAGCCGGGCGAGGGCGACCTCCTCGGCGTGGTCGCGCTCGTCGCTCTGCCGGGAGTGACCACGGGCCAACTCCTGCCCGGAACCCGAGACGATGATCGCGCCCACCGCGAAGGCGGTCTTCACCGGAGGAGACAGCCGTGATTCCTCGATGGCCGCCAGCAACCACTCGTGATCGGTGTCGATCACGTGGCGCTCGCCCGCTCACTCAGACCCCAGCGGACAACCGCCATGTCGCCGACGGCCGAAACGTCCAGCAGCCGGGCGCGGTCCGCTCGCCACGGATACTCGGCATCGGCAGCCAGGCGGGGCGCGCCGGATTCCCCGACGAGCACCGGTGCCACGGCGACCTGCATCTCATCGACACAACACGACGCCAAGAAGGCGGTGTTGACAGTGGTCCCACCCTCGAGGAGCAGGCGCCGGACACCTCGGCTCGCGAGCTCCGTCAGCACTTCTCCAGGATCACCGTTGGGGCCGGTCTGCACCACGTCCGCCACGCCGGAGAAGCGCTGCCGCGCCGATTGGAGTGCCTCCCCGCGCAATATCAGCAGGGGCCGGGCGCCTGGCGCCGCCGCGAACACGCGAGCTGACGCCGACAGCTCACCCCGCCCGCCGAGCACCACCCGCATCGGGGTGGCGGGCAGGCCGCGGGCGATCCGCTCCCTCCGGCGCTCCGGCGAGCGCACCCGCAGCCGTGGGTCATCGGCCCGCACCGTCCCCGCGCCCACGAGGATCGCGTCGCAGGACGCGCGCAGCCCGTCGACCCGGTCCAGATCCGCCTCGTCCGACAGGAGCAGGCGACGGGCTGACGTGTCGTCGATGTAGCCGTCCATCGACATGGCGACACTCAGCACGACATAGGGCCGCATGAACCGAGTGTCGCCGAATTCCGGGCGCCTCGCTGCGGATCGGGCGGCGTTTATAACTGCCTGGTCACGCTGGCTGGATGTTCGTTCCACGCGGCTGCCCGCGCTGCTACGTTCCGCTCACCACGCCGACGTCGCCGATCACTTGGGAGCCCAGATGCCCTCCTTGCCCCCTCCCCGGCTGAACCGGCTCACGCCGGTGGCCCTCATGGTGTGTGGCGGTCTCGCCCTCAGCGGCTGCGGCGTCGTGCTCGGCGGCGGTGACGACCCCTCCGGCGACAGCAGCGCCGCACCGTCGTCCGCCGCGGCCAACAGCGGCGCCGGCAACCTCGATGCGGTCGAGGCAGCGACCATCCAGATCGTGGCGGAGGGTACGTTCGTCGATCCCGAACTGGGCGAGCAGACCAATTCCGCGGGAGCGGGTTCGGGCTTCATCATCGACCCCGAGGGAATCGCCGTCACCAACAATCACGTGGTGACCGGCTCGGCGTTCCTGCAGGTGTTTGTCGGCGGTGACTCAGAGCCTGTCAACGCGCGTGTGCTGGGCGTGTCCGAGTGTTCGGACCTCGCGGTCATCGATCTGGAGGGCGATGGGTACCCGACGCTGTCGTGGTCGACCGAGGAGGCCGACACCGGCCTGGAGGTCTACGCCGCCGGCTTCCCGCTGGGTGATCCAGAGTTCACGCTGACCAGGGGCATCATCTCCAAGGCCGCGGCGAACGGCGAGACCTCGTGGGCCTCGGTCGACGAGGTCCTGGAGCACGACGCGACGATCAACCCCGGCAACTCCGGTGGGCCGCTGGTCGATGCCTCCGGCGGTGTGGTCGGGGTCAACTACGCCGGAGCCGCCGAGACTCGCCAGCAGTTCGCGATCGCGCAGTCCGAGGCGCGTGACATCGTCGAGACGTTGCTCGGCGAGGAAGACGTCACCTCCCTGGGGATCAACGGCCAGGCGGTGCTGGGCGAGGACGGCACCAGCGGCATCTGGGTGGCTTCCGTTGAATCCGGCTCCCCGGCCGACACGGTGGGCATCGCCGGGGGCGACATCATCACCCAGCTGGAGAACATCAACGTGGCCACTGACGGCACGATGAGCCAGTACTGCGACGTGCTGCGCAGCCGCTCGGCGACCGACGTCCTCCAGGTGGAGGTGCTGCGCTTCGCCACCAGCCAGGTGCTGGAGGGCCAGTTCAACGGTGAGCCACTGGTCGAGGTGACATCGTTCGCCCAGGAGCTGGGCGGCACCAACGGCGGCACCGAAGGCGGCGCCGCCGACACCTACAGCGGGTACACCACAATCACCGACGACACCGGTGCGGTCAGCGTCGCTGTCCCCAACGAATGGACCGACGTCGACGGCGCGCCCTACACGGGTGAGGACGGCATTCAGCGGGTCGACGTGCGCGCCTCGACCAGCTTGGAGGCGTTCGCGAACGGCTGGGACACGCCGGGGATGATCCTCACCGCCTCCTCGGGCCTGGTGCAGTCGTCCACCGTCGACGATGTGCTGGACCAGCTCGGCGCCGGCGGTGCGGAGCAGTGCACCTACGAGGGCCGACAGCCGTACTCCGACCAGCTCTACACCGGCGTGTTCGACGTCTTCACCAACTGCGGCGGTACCACTGCCACCTACGTCATCGTCGCCGCGCAGCCGGAGGATGGCGCGTTCGTCGTCTCGGTTCAGTTCCAGGCCAACACCGACCGCGACTACGAGGCACTCGACCAGGTCCTGTCGACCTTCGTGGTGACCGGTTCCGTCTGACCCGACCCATGACCCGGCGCCTGACAAGGCGCGTCTCCCGTTCGCGGACTGTCGTAGGCGGGCTTTACTGTCGAGCGTGTGGCACACGAGGGCACAGCACGGCCGAAGGAGATCTCGTATCTGGGTCTGTTGAAGACCCCCGGTGCGCTCTCGTTCGTGGTGCCCGGGATCGTAGGGCGACTTCCACAGGGCATGATCGGCATCGGCACCGTGCTGATGATCGCGCAACTCCGGGACTCCTATGCCCTGGCAGGATCCGTGGCGGCGGCACTGGCGCTGGCCCAGGGGGTGTGCGCCCCGATGTTGGGACGGCTGGCCGATCGCTGGGGTCAGTCCCGGGTCGCCCTGGGCGGCACAGCGATCCACATCCCGGCGTTGGTCGGCCTGGTACTGGCGGCCACGTGGGAAGCGCCGACGTGGACGTTGTTCGTCACGGCGGCGCTCGCTGGGGCAACCGTGCCGGTGCTCGGAGCCTTCAGCCGGGTCCGCTGGTCGATCATCACCGAGCGCACCGGCGGGTGGGACCGGGCCTTGGCGCTGGAGTCCATCATCGACGAGGTCGTCTTCATCACCGGACCGGTCCTCGCCACCTTCCTCACGGTCAGCGTCGCCCCACCCGCGGCGCTCGTCGTCGCGGCGGTGACCGCCGGCGTGGGAGTGCTGGGGTTCGTCACGGCGCGTTCCTCGGAACCGACGCCCAGCCGCGGTGCCAGGACTGCGGGACAGAGCACGCGGGCGCCGGTCATCCTGGCCAGCGGCATGATCCCTCTAGCCCTGGTACTACTGGCGATGGGCGCCTTCTTCGGCGGTGTCGACGTGACCGTGGTCGCCTTCACCGAAGCCGCGGGGACGCCCGCGATGGCCGGCGTCATCCTCGGGGTCTTCTCGCTGTCCAGCCTGGTGGGCGGCGTGCTCTACGGCAGCCGTACCTGGCGTGCCTCCCCCCCTGTCCGCTTCGCGTGGAGCGCGACCGCGCTGGGCGCCGCCACCATGCTCGTTCCCTTCGCCTACAACCAGGTGTGGCTGGGGATCGCCCTCGGTGTCGTCGGGCTAGCCGTCGCCCCCACTCTGATCGGCGGCAACGCCCTGGTGGCCACCCTGGTCCGGCCGGCCGCCCTGACCGAGGGCTTCACCTGGCTGACCGTTGCGATCTTCGTCGGGGTGGCCGCCGGTGCACCGATCACGGGTGCCGTCATCGACCAGCATGGGGCGGCGCCGGCCCTGTGGATGGCGCCCGCCATCGGCGCGGCCCTGATCGGACTCGGTTGGCTTGCCGCCCGGGCCGCCACTCGCGCGGCCGCCATGGGCGAGCAGCCGACGGCGCCGCAACGGGAGAGCGCCCCCTGCTGACCGCGGGCTCCTCGCCGCTAGATCGTCAGCGCCTGCAGCGCTCGCTGGGCCGACATCGCGGCCGGCCCGGTGTCCGGCATTGCGCCGAGCCATGACCGCAGCGCCTGCGGTGCGGGTGACCAGCCGATCGACTCGATCAGGTCGGCATACAACCCGATCAACGCGCCCAGCCCCCGCTGACCGACCGGAAACGACGGCAAGGCTCCTGCCAACACGCTGGTGACTGCGTACGGGTGAGTGGCGCGCAGCGCACCGAAGGTCCTCGACAACCGGGCCGGATCCAGCACCGGCGCTAGCTCGGCGACCGTGGTAGCGAACCGTTGCGGTCCGAGCAGGCCCGCGTCCAGCAGCCTGCGGGTGACCGCGACTGCGGGTTGGTGAGCCGACGCCTGTTTGGTTGCCAGGCCGATGGCGAGCAGGACGCGACCGGGCAGCGCAGGCGACTCGCGAGTGGTCCGCAGCCGGGTGAAGAGCCGGCGCTCGTCCCAGTCGGCCTCCCACCAGTCGATGTTGCGGGCCAGTCGCTCGGCCGCCCAGGCATCGAACCGGTCGGCCTCGTAGGGCGAGGCCCAGCGCAGCAGATCCGCCTCGCGGGTGGGTACGCGCTGGCTGCCGGCGGGCACCGGGTTGGCCATACCGTGCCACGACAACCGGTCACGCGCAGCGGGGACGCCGACGAACGCCGCAACGGGTACCTCGTGCAGGGTGAGGATCGTGCCCTGCCTGCCCCGTTCGGCACGGACGGTCCAGGTGGCCGCGGGAGGGCGGCGCGATGGCAGCCGCAACCTGGCCTGGTGCTCGTCCACTGTCCGCACCTCGCGGTTGCCTGCCAGCCGCTCGGCGAGCACGTGGGCCTCCAGCCTGCCCTCGGCGCCGGTGGGAGTGGCGAGCAAGGTCACCTGGCGGCGCTCGCCGACGATGTCGAGCACCTCGTCGACGCGGTGCCTGCGGTGGTCGGACCAACCCCAGGTCGGCGCGCGCCGCGCAACGACCCGACCCGCCAGTGCCAGCGCCAGCCGCGCCGCGTCGTACTCGGGCTCCAGGTACCACACACCGGCCTCCCCGCGGCCGAGTGCCTCTCGGGCCTTGCCGATCAGGGGGGCTACAGCGCTCGCCAGACCGGGGGCACCGGCGAGATGCGCGGCGCCGGTCAGCACCGATTCCCAGGTCTCGGGGTCGGTCGCCTCGACGAGCATCTCCGAGAGCCGTTCGGCCAGCTCGGCAGGGGTGGTCGGGACGGCGACCACCGGGGCGGCGTCCAGTTCCGACGCACCGGACGGCACGTGTTCACCGTCGGCGGGTTCCGGATACTCGCGCGGAGTGGCCTGCACCCTGCTCTCGGGCCGCGTCGCCGGTGACGGATGCGCGAGGAGCGGACGAGGTCCGCTGGTCGGACTGAGCGAACGCATGGCGGCGACACTAGACGCCAGATGTCACTGTGGGTGCCCGATCATCGACATAAGGCCAGCGACACGCCAATTGAGAGATGGATCACTCGCACTCGCGGTCGCCGAGGGGCTAGCGCAGCGCGGGGATCACCTTCTCGCCATAGCTGGTCAGAGTCGCCTCGGCGTCGTCGTGCATCAGGTAGATCGAGAACTGGTGGACGCCGAGGTCCCGCAACTCCTGCAACCGGGCGACGTGGGCCTCGACCGGGCCCAACAGGCAGAACCGGTCGATGATCTCGTCAGGCACGAAGTCGGTGTGGGTGTTGCCGGCCCGGCCGTGCTCGGCGTAGTCGTAGCTCTGCCGGCCCTTGATGTAGTCCGTCAGAGCGATCGGCACGACGCCGGTGTCGCCGTATCGGGCCACCAGATCCGCGACATGGTTCCCAACCATGCCACCGAACCACCGGACCTGGTCACGCTGATGGGCGAGGTCAGCGGCGGGGCCGACATAGGCGGGCGCGGCGACACAGATGTAGAGCGACTCGGGGTCACGGCCGGCGGCGGCCGCGGCGGCCTTGACCGCACCGATGGTCCATGCCGCAATCGCCGGATCGGCCAGTTGCAGGATGAAGCCATCGGCCCGCTCGCCGCACAGTGCGAGCGCCTTGGGCCCGTAGGCCGCCATCAACACCGGCAGGGACCCGCCCCGGCGCCAGGGGAACGACAGCGACTGGTCGTTGTACGTGACGGTGCCGCCCTCGGCCAGGCCCTTGATGACCCGCATCGCCTCGCCGAGTTCGCCGAGTGTGCCGGGCTTGCGGCCGAGCACCCGCATCGCCGAGTCCCCGCGGCCGATGCCGCACACCGTCCGCTCGCCGAACATGTCATTGAGGGTGGCGAACAACGAGGCCGTGACAGTGACGTCCCGGGTGCCCGGGTTGGTCACCATCGGCCCGACGATCATCTTCCTGGTGGCCGAGAGGATCTGCGAGTAGGTGACGAACGGCTCCTGCCACAGCACGTGGGAATCGAATGTCCAGCCGTAGCCGAAGCCGAGCGTCTCCGCTCGGCGCATGAGGTCGACGACGCGCCACGCCGGTGGGTCGTTCTGCAGCACCAGGCCGAAATCCATGGTCACGGACCATACCCGCGAGGTGTTTCGGGCAGTGACCCGTGAGCGATATACGGTCACGACGTGATCCCGCCCCGTCATGTGCCGCTGGCCGTGACGATCCGCTCCGGGATGATCGAGAGTCTTCACAGCGGTTCGGCGGTCGTGCTCGATCCGCGGGGGGCCGTCGTGGCGGCATGGGGCGATGTCAGTTCCCCGTTGCTGCCGCGCTCGGCAGTCAAACCGCTGCAGCTGCACGCCATGCTGGGCGCCGGACTCGACCTGCCAGGTGACCTCCTCGCGCTGGTGACAGCCAGCCACGGTGGGCAGCCACGCCACATCTCGGGTGTCCAGCAAATCCTCGGCCGTCACGGCTTGTCGGAGGCCGACCTCGACAACACGCCGGACTGGCCGCTCACGCCATCGCTGCGGCACCGGGCGATCGCCGCCGGCGAACCCCCGCGGCCGTTGCTGCAGAACTGCTCGGGCAAGCATGCGGGGATGCTGGCGACCTGCACGGTCAACGGCTGGCCGGTCGCCGGGTATCGGGCGCCCGAACATCCGGTTCAGCTGGCGATCCGTGGCGGCATCGCACGACTGACGGGTGGCGACGTGACAGCCATGGCCGTCGACGGGTGCGGCGCCCCCGCTCCGGCCCTGTCGCTGACCGCCCTGGCGAAGGCCTTCGGCGACCTGGCCCGCGGGGCTGACGGCACCCCGGGCCACCGGATCAGCGCGAGCATCCGTCATCACCCGGGCATGGTCGGCGGAGACGGCCGTGACATCACGGCGTTCCTCGAAGCCGTGCCGTCGGCCATCGCCAAGGACGGCGCCGAGGCGGTGTGGGCGGCCGCGCTGCCGGACGGGCAGGCGGTCGCGGTGAAGATCGGGGACGGTGGGGAGCGGGCGGTTGCCCCGGTGCTGACCAGGCTGCTCGCCCTGATGGGCGTGAGCTCACCCGCCCTGGACGCCTTCGCCGATCGTCCCGTGCTCGGTCACGGCAGCCCCGTCGGGAGGATCGAGCCGGCGTTCTGAGACGTCGCCGTCGGAAGCAGTGTCCGTGATCGCTCGGGGTACCCCCGGTGTCCCCCTACGCCGGCGACATGCCCTCGAATCCGGGCTCAACCGCTGAGTCGAACGCTGGCCGAGCCTGCGGCCCGCCCGCCGGCCACAGCAGGGGCTCAGACGTTGCGCGGAAACCCGAGATCGACCGCCGAAGTGGCAGGGTCGGGCCAGCGGCTGGTCACGACCTTGCCACGGGTGTAGAAGTGCACGCCCTCCGGCCCATACATGTGGCTGTCGCCGAACAGCGAGGACTTCCAGCCGCCGAAGGAGTAGTACCCGACGGGCACGGGGATCGGCACGTTCACCCCGACCATGCCAGCCTCGACCTCGTGCTGGAACTGCCGGGCGGCCCCGCCGTCGCGGGTGAAGATCGCGACTCCGTTACCCCACGGATTGTCCTCGACCAGCCTGACGGCCTCGGCGTAGGTGTCGACTCGGACGACGCCGAGGACGGGGCCGAAGATCTCGTCGGTGTACACGCTCATGCCAGGGGTCACGTCGTCCAGCAGGGAGACGCCGAGGAAGAATCCGTCGCCGTCGAACTCGCGCTCGCGCCCGTCGACAACGACCGTGGCGCCGGCGTCCGAGCCCGCCTGCACGTAGGACGCCACCTTGTCCCGGTGCTGACGCGTGACCAGCGGCCCCATCTGCGAGGCCGGATCGGTGCCCGGCCCGATGACGAGCTTGTCCAGCCGTGCCCGGATGGCGTCGACCAGCGGGTCCGCAGCGCTACCGACGGCCACCACCACCGAGATCGCCATGCAGCGCTCACCGGCCGAGCCGTAGGCGGCGCTGACAGCCGAATCCGCGGCCAGGTCGATATCCGCGTCCGGGAGCACCACCATGTGATTCTTCGCCCCGCCCAGCGCCTGGACACGCTTGCCGTGGGCCGTGCCCGTCTCGTAGATGTATTTGGCGATCGGCGTCGAACCGACGAAACTGACCGCCGCGATGTCGGGGTGCGAAAGAATCGCGTCCACGGCCACCTTGTCGCCGTTGACGACATTGAGCACGCCCGGCGGGAAGCCCGCCTCGTGGAACAACTCGGCGATGAATCGCGGCGCCGATGGGTCCTTCTCGCTCGGCTTGAGAATGAAGGTGTTACCGCATGCCACCGCGTTGGGAATCATCCACAAGGGCACCATGGCCGGGAAATTGAACGGGGTGATGCCGGCGACGACTCCCAGCGGCTGGCGGATCGAATACACGTCGACACCGGACGAGGCCTGCTCGGAGTACGAGCCCTTGAGCAGTTCGGCGAGGCCGCAGGCGTACTCGATGTTCTCCAGCGCCCGCGCCACCTCGCCACCGGCGTCGGAGAGCACCTTGCCGTGCTCAGCGGTGAGCCGGCGGGCGATCTCGCCGGCATTGGCCTCGACCAGGTTCCGGAACGCGAACAGCAGCTTGGTTCGACGGGCGATGGATACCTCGCGCCACACAGCAGAGGCCTGCTTCGCCGACGCGACGGCGACGGCGACCTCGTCCGCGGTCGCGAGCTCCACCTCGCCGGTCTGCGCCCCGGTGGCGGGATCGTAGACCGGTGAGGTCCGACCGCTCGTGCCCGGAGTGTCCGAACCGTCGATGAGATGGCTGATCCGCGTGGTCATGACGGTGATCGTATCGGCGCGTCGCCACGGTGACGCCGCTGTCACGATCCGTAGCCTGGACTGACCGGACAGGAGGGTTCGTCATGCCATGGCAGGTGCAAGAGGCCAAGCAGCGCTTCAGCGAGGTGCTGCGGGCCGCGATCGACGGCAAGGCCCAGTTCGTCACGAAGCACGGCCAGGAGGTCGCCGTCATCCTCGACATCTCGCAGTACCGGCAGTTGCGCGGTGAGTCGATGACGCTGGTCGAGTACCTGCGCCACCAGCCGTTGCCGGACCCGTCGGCGCGGGGCTGATCGTGGCGTTCCTGCTGGACACCGGCGTGGTCTCGGAGCTGCGCAGGCCCACGCCCGATGGCGGCCTGACCCGGTGGCTGGAAGGGGTCCGCGCTGAGGACGTCTACCTCAGCTGCCTGGTTCTGGTCGAGCTGCGGGCGGTATCGGAGCGGTTGCGCAGTTCCGACGCAGCCACGGCTGGGCAGTTGGACAGCTGGCTGGACGGGCTGAGCTCGGCGTTCGCCGACCGGGTGCTACCGGTGGATGTCGCGGTCGCCGACCGCTGGGGCCGGCTCAATGGTCAATGGTCACTGAACGCGACCGAGGGCCTGATGGCCGCCACCGCGGCGGTGCACGGACTGACGATCGTGACCCGCGATCCCGCCTCGCTCGCCGGCCTCGACGTCGCTGTGCTCAACCCGTTCACACTCAACTAGCCAAAGGGGCGACCCCGAGCAATCGAGCAGCCGTCGAGCGGGCCCACGACGTCGTACCCCGGCCAAGGCCGGGGACGATGGCCCAGTGAGACCCGACCGGCCGCTGCGACAGGTCCTCGCCCTGGCGCTGCCCTCGTTGGGCGTCCTTGCCGCCGAGCCGCTCTACCTGCTGGTGGACACCGCCGTCGTCGGCAACCTCGGCGCGGTGCCCCTGGCCGGCCTGGCCGTTGCAGGGGTACTGCTGGCGGTGGTGGCCAGCCAGTCGGTGTTCCTCTCCTACGCCACCACCGCGAGGGCGGCACGGCTGCACGGTGCGGGCCGACGCGCCGACGCCGTCAACGAGGGGGTGCAGGCCACCTGGCTGGCGTTGAGTCTCGGACTGCTGCTGCTCGTGGTCGGGCAGGTCGTCGCCGAGCCGATCACCGGGGCGCTGGCCGGTTCGGCCGAGGTCGCCGACGCGGCGGTGAGCTGGCTGCGCATCGCCCTGCTGGGGGTGCCCGCCATTCTGGTGTCGCTGGCCGGAAACGGCTGGTTGCGGGGCATCCAGGAGGCGGGCCGACCCTTGCGATTCGTCCTGGTGGGTTTCGGATTGTCGGCGGTGCTGTGCCCGATCCTGGTCTATCCGGTGGGCTGGGGACTGGTCGGGTCGGCGGTCGCGAACGTGGTCGGGCAGAGCGTCGCGGCCGCGCTGTTCCTTGCGGCGCTCCTGCGTGAACGAGTGCCGCTGGTGCCGGACCTCCGCCGAATGCGAGCTCAGCTTGTGCTGGGTCGCGACCTCGTCGTCCGCAGCGCGGCCCTGCAGGCGTGCTTCCTCTCGGCCACCGCGGTTGCGGCGCAGACCTCGACCGCCACGGTCGCTGCTCATCAGGTGGTCCTGCAGCTGTGGTTCTTCCTTGCCCTCGTGCTGGACTCGCTGGCGATCGCAGCGCAGTCGCTGGTCGGCGAGGCGCTGGGGGCGGGCGATAGTGACCGGGCCGTCCAGCTGGCGCGCCACATCACCGGCTACGGGTTGGTGTTCGGGCTGCTCTTGGCGGGAAGCTTCGCAGCCCTGCCGGGCGTGCTGCCCCGGGTGTTCACTGCGGATGCGGCGGTGTTGGCGCAGATCGGGGTTGCCTGGTGGTTCTTCGTCGCGCTGCAGCCGGTCTGCGGCGTCGTGTTCGCCATCGACGGGGTTCTGATGGGATCAGGGGACGCGGCCTACCTGCGGACCATCACGCTGGCGGCTGCCTTGCTGGGCTTCCTGCCGGTGGTCTGGGCTTCGTTGATCTTCGGCTGGGGCATCGCCGGCATCTGGACCGGGCTGACGGCGTTCATGATGGCTCGCCTCGTGCTCGGTCTGGCCCGCACTCGTACGGCGCGGTGGGCGGTCATCGGCGCAGAACGATGAGCAACAGATCGACCAGCACGCCGCTTCTGCCTTCTCGCGCGATTCGCACCACGCCCAACGGCAGTCCGGCGGGTGGAGGTCATCCACCCGCCGGACCGTTGTCTCGCCAAGTCAGACAGTGACGAATCCGCCTGACTGCCGGTGCCACATCGCCGCGTAGACACCGTCGAGGCCGACGAGGACCTCGTGCGGCCCGTCCTCGACGACCCGGCCGCGATCCAGGACGACCAATCGGCTCATCGAGCGCAGCGTGGACAGCCGGTGGGCGATCGCGATCGTCGTCCGTCCGGCCATCGCCTCCTCCAGCGCGGCGGAGATCTTGGCTTCGCTCAGGCTGTCCAGCGCACTGGTCGCCTCGTCCAGGACGAGGATGGGTGCGTCGGACAGGATCGCCCGGGCGATCGCGATGCGCTGCCGCTGCCCACCGGAGAGCTTGACGCCCCGCTCGCCGACGAGCGTCTCCAGACCCGCGTCCAGGTCCTGGGTGAACTCCAGCACCTGAGCCCGCTGCGCCGCCAGGGCCACCTCGGCGTCGGTCGCTCCCGGCCGGCCGTAGCGGATGTTCTCGGCGATCGACCGGTGGAAGAGCAACGGTTCCTGCGGCACGAACGCGATCCGGGACCGCAACGCCTGCTGGGTAATGCCGACGACGTTCTGGCCGTCGATCCGGACCTCCCCGGTATCGACGTCGAAGAAGCGCATCACCAGCTTGGTGACCGTCGACTTGCCCGACCCCGAGGGTCCGACCAAGCCTACCCGCTCGCCCGGCTGGATGTCGAGTGACAGGCCGTCGAACAGCGGACGGCCGGCACCCGGGTAGGTGAACCCGAGGCTGTCGAACACGATGTGCCCTGCCTGGATCCGCGGGTGCTCCGGCCGCTGGGGGTCCACGACGCTGGGCGCAACCGCGTACAGGTCCATCATCGGCGACGCGTCCCCGAAGACCCTGTTGTAGTGCCTGGTGACCTGAGGCAGTTCCCAGAGGTTGCCGAACATCGACAGTGTGAACGTCAGCATGACGATCAATGTGCCGATCGACAGTCCCGACGCCTGTCCCACCAGGATCGTGGCGAGCGTCACCGCGAGCAGCAATGACAACAGCGACCCGAAGCCGAAGTCGCGCAACAGATGCCGCTGCAGCAACCGGAAGGTGGCCCGCCGGTGAGCCGTCGTGCGCTCGCTGAAGCCGCGCTGCTCGGGGATCTCGCGGCCGAAGCTCTTGACCACGAGGACGTTGGACAGCACGTCCGACAGCCGGCCGCCGATAGCGGTGTGCGCCTCGGACTCCACCTGCGCGACCCGCTGGATCGGCCGGTAGCTCAGCAGCGTGAAGATGACGAATACGGTCGTGACGACGGCGATGCCGACCGCATAGAGCGGGACCACCGGACCCAGCACCACGATGGGCACGATGATGACGACCAGCAACGGAATCACCTGGAACACGACGGTGTCCGCTGCGACGACATATGCCCCGGTGTACTTGTTGACCGTGCTGACCAGCGACCCGACGAAACGGTCCGAGAAGAAGGTCGCGGACTGACTGGTGAGGTGGTCGAAGGCGTCGTCGTAGAGCCGCTGCACCATCTTGGCCTCCAGTGTCCACAGCAGCAGCACGTTGAGCCGGAACAGCACCAGCTCACCGACGACCACACAGGCGGCGAAGGCGATGATGTCGTCGCCGAACACCGACCACACCTGCGACAGCGGGACCGTGCCCCGGCTCAGCCGGTCGATGACACCGGCCACGATGTAGGCCAGCGCGAAGTTGTTGATCGCCGCGGCCGCCGGGACCGTGATGAGCATCGGCACCCAGTAGTGCGGGAAATGTCGAAGGTGGCGCCAGTATTGGCGAAGTATTCGGGACATGGCAGCGCCTTCCTGTGTCGCGATGCCGTGGCGCACCGGCCTGCTCGTGGCTGGTCCGGTGTGAGCAGGGGGTCAGACCAGGCTACGGGCCGGGGTGCGACAACCTCAACGAGTTTTCACCGCCGGAATGCCCGGCGACCCCGGCACGCCGCTAGCCTGGCCACCGTCGGCGCTGCGCCGACCGCGACAGAGGAGGTGCCGATCATGGGCCTGATGGACATGCTGCGAAACGAGCTCATCGACATCATCGAGTGGCTCGACGACACCCGCGACACGATCGTCTGGCGCTTCCCGCGCCACGACAACGAGATCAAGATGGGCGCGAAACTGGTCGTCCGGGAGTCGCAGACCGCCGTATTCGTCAACGAGGGGCAGATCGCCGACACCTTCACCCCGGGGACGTACACCCTCGAGACCCGGAACCTGCCGATCCTCGCCACCCTCGAGGGCTGGAAGTACGGCTTCGATTCACCCTGGAAGGCCGAGGTGTACTTCGTGTCCACCCGGCTGTTCACCGACATGAAATGGGGGACGCAGAACCCCGTCATGATGCGCGACGCCGAGTTCGGTGTGGTGCGGCTCCGGGCCTTCGGCGCGTTCGCCGCGCGGGTCATCGACGCCCCGACACTCATCCGGGAACTGGTCGGTACCGACCCGGCCTTCCGGACGGAGGAGGTCTCGGAGTACCTGCGGCAGATGATCGTCGGACGCCTGGGGACCGCGCTGGCCACCGCCGGGGTGCCGGCGATCGACCTCGCCGCCCAGCAGGGTGCCATCGGCACGAAGCTGGCGGGCATCCTCACCGAGGAGCTGAAGCCGGTCGGCATCGCCGTGCCGACGTTCATCATCGAGAACATCTCGCTGCCGCCGGAGGTCGAGGAGGCGCTGGACAAGCGGACGTCGATGGGTGTGCTCGGCGATCTGGACCGGTACACCCAGTTCCAGGCGGCCAACGCCATCGAGGACGCCGCGCAGAATCCCGGCGGCGGGGCGGGCGAAGGCGTCGGTCTCGGCATGGGGATGGCGGTCGGGCAACGGATGGCCGAGGCGCTCAACCGGCCCAGTTCCGCTACCCCGGGCTCCACCGCGCCCGCCGGTCCGCCGCCGTTGCCCGGCCAGGACACGCCGCAGTGGTACCTCGGGGTCGACGGGCAGCAGGTCGGCCCGCTGGACACCGCGGGCCTGCGCTCGGCGGCGACCGCGGGCACCCTGACCGCCGCCACATTGGTCTGGCGCACCGGGCTGGAGTCGTGGACCGCTGCGGCGCAGGTCCCGGAGGTGACAGCCGTGCTGGCCAGCGTGCCGCCCGCGCTGCCGCCACAGTCCTGACGATGGCCTCGACGTTCCCCTGCGCCGGGTGCGGCGCCCAGGTCGAGTACGCCCCCGGCACCACGACCCTGCGGTGCCCCTATTGCGGCGTGATGCAGGACCTGCCCGACACCGGACGGGCCGTCACCGAGCACTCCTATGCGGCGTGGACCGCCGAGCCGGTCAAGGACAAGGCACTGACCGCGGCGCACGTCTTCGAGTGCCAGAACTGCAAGGCGAGGACCGAGAGCGACGACGTCTCCCGGCGCTGCCCGTTCTGTGGGTCGCCGCTGGTGCGAGACGTGGCCGGAGAGGCGCTCATCGCCCCGGAGGCCATCGTCGCGTTCAACGTCGACAAGACCGCGGCGCAGCAGTCGGTGGCGCAGTGGATCCGCTCGCGCCGGTTCGCGCCCGGAGCGCTGCGCAAGGTCGCCACCACCGAAGCGCTGGCCGGCACCTACCTGCCGTTCTGGACCTTCGACGCGCCCACCGAGACCGACTACGACGGCCAGCGCGGCGAGCACTACTGGGAGACCCAGACGTACACCGTCGTCGTCGACGGCCGCTCGCAGACCCGGACCCGGCAGGTGCAGCGCACCCGGTGGTACCCGGCCAGCGGCACCGTGTCGCGGGAGTTCGACGATGTGTTGGTGATCGGCACCGATCAGGTCGAGCGCAAGAGGCTGGCGAAGCTGGAGCCGTGGGCGTTGACGCAGGTGACGCCCTACCAGCCCGGGTACCTGGCCGGGCACCAGACGCTGCGCTACGACGTCGAACCGGACACGGCCCTGACCGAGGCCCGAGCCATCATGGAACGGGTCGTCGCTGATGACTGCCGCGAGGACATCGGCGGTGACGTGCAGCAGGTGCACCGGATGGATGTCCGCTACGGCGAGATCATGTTCAAGCTGCTGCTCATGCCGGTGTGGATTGCGGCGTACCTGTACTCCGGGCAGACGTACCAGGTGATGGTCAACGCCAACACCGGGGAGGTGGTCGGTGAGCGGCCCTACAGCGTCTGGAAGATCACCGTTGCCGTGCTGCTTGGCCTGATCGTGCTGGCTGCGGTGGTGGTCGGCATCTACTTCGGCACCCGCGACCCGGCACCGCGCTGACAACTTAGTCGCCGACTTAGTCTATGGTTGACCGGTGGCCGAGTTCGGAGTGCACGAGGCGAAGACGCACTTCTCGAAGTTGTTGGAGCGAGCGCTGCGGGGCGAGGAGGTCGTCATCACCCGTTCCGGAGAGCCGCTCGTACAGCTGGTGCCGTGCCAGCCTCGGCGAACACCCCGGCCCGGGTTCGCCGAGGGCACCGCGACGATGGCCGAAGACTTCGACGAGCTGCCAGGGTGGTTCGTGGAGCACTTCGAGTGAGGGTCATGCTCGATACGAATGTGGCCATCCTCTGGGCCACCGACCGGCGCTCACTGCATCCTGACGTCGATGAGATGCTGATGTCGGTGTCCACCGTGCGCCTGCTCTCCGCCGTGGTCCCGTGGGAGATCGCGATCAAGTGGAAGATCGGCAAGCTGCGGCTTGATGCACATCCGCGCTTGTGGACGGCACGGCTGGTTCGTGAGCTCGCCCTGGACCCGTTGCCCATCGACGCCGAGCACGTACTTCAGGTTGCGGACCTGCCGGATCACCATCGCGACCCGTTCGACCGGCTGCTCATCGCGCAGGCACAGGTGGAGGGCATACCCATCGTTACGGCGGACCGAACCTTCGCCCGCTACGACGTAGCGGTCGTCAGCGCCGTTTAGCAGTGCCGTTTAGCAGTGCCGTTTAGCAGTGCCGTTTAGCAGTGCCGTTTAGCGGTACTGCTCAGCGACGATGGCCAGGTGGGTGGTGGGGGCACCCGACGGGGACCGTGCCCGGCTGTGGATGGACGGCACCGCACGGAAAGTCGTGGGCAATCATCACCGATGACACCAAGGACTGCGCCGTCGTTGACATCGGCTACTCGACGGTTCTGGTGCGCGGAACCGGACCGCTCACTCATCGGGCACCCGCTCCATCCGGTACTCGCTGACCTGGCCGCGGCCGGCGAAGAACACCGCCGCCGAGTCCCGCCATGCCACCACCGACGGGTGATCGGAGCGGTCCAGCGCAGCCGCCGTGTGCTGGTACTTGCGGGACTCGTGCGCCAGTAGCGGCGCCGCCAGCGACGCCTCGTCAGGAACCGTGACCTGCGCCGCCGTGGGAACGGGCGCCGTCACGGTGGTCCAGGTCGCGGTGTCCGGATTGGTGCCCGGCCCGTCGTCGAGGTTGGGCACCAGGTCCCCGCTGTGCTCGACCGCCAACACCGACACCGAGTCCGGCACGTCGAGGTCCGCGATCGGCGAGCCCTCGGTGTAGACGTGGGTGATGGTGAACGGGCTGTCCGCCCTGGTGGCCAGGACGGCGGCAGCGATACCGCCCTGGGAGTGCCCGGCCACCAGAACAGGGTCACCGGGGGCAATGCCCGCCTGGGTCATCGCGTCGGTGGCCGCCTGCACCAGTGCCCCCTCGGCCGATGCCGTGCTGTCGGACAGCAGCGCCAGGTTGCTGGTCAGGTCACTCGGGTTGGCCCCACCGGTGGGCGCCCAGGTCTGGGTTCCTGGGATGACGACGACCCACGCGTCACCGCCCGCCGGCTGCTGCACCCGGGATACCCGCACCCGGGCGCGCCACGGATCGCGCTGGGCCTGGCGGGGCACGGTGGACAGTGCTCCCACGTCGTCCATCGATGCCGCCAGGTCGCCCAGGCCACGGGGCGGTCGGGCTGCCCGGCCGTCCGGTCGCAGCGCGGCGGGCAACGCCACCGCCCGGCCCCCGCCGCCGTCGTCCACCACACCCACCCGCGGTCCGTGCCGCAACAGCCCACGCAGCATCACCTCGCGGGACCCACTCAACGCGCCGGGCCCCATCGTGACCAGCGCCAACAGGCCCATGGGTGAGCCTACGAGACCGGTGACCGCGGCCCCGGCAACCATGTCCTCGGACCCACCGGCCGCCGCCGCCATCAGCCACGGAGCATCGGCCGCCGCGTCGCCGGCAGCAGCGGTGACGTCGCCCGCCCGTCGCACGGCGGTCCGGATAATCACACTGCCAGGCCCGTCGTAGCCGGCCACCACCCGGCCCGCCGCCCACCCCACGCCCACGCTC